>ENA-OQAN01001388-OQAN01001388.1-human-gut-metagenome-genome-assembly--contig:-NODE-1388-length-10626-cov-2.739594_pt1 | contig 10626 bp, 16 predicted proteins | sample MGYA00242735_ERZ504527 | MGnify/ENA primary metagenome ERZ504527 (study PRJEB26092, sample SAMD00036230) | human gut metagenome | host: Homo sapiens | study: EMG produced TPA metagenomics assembly of...
CATCGACGCAGGCCGCGCACAGCGCGTGGATTCCGTGCCGCTGGCGCGTTCCGCCAACGTCGCTGGCATCCCCGGCACTGCATATGACGTGACCGATTACGACAAAGCTGAGCGCCGTGCATGGGCTAAGGGTCTTGCCGAGCGTTCCGGCATCCAGCTTATCGGCGGCACCGAGCTCACCGATGTTGAGCGTGCTGCTCAGCGCCACGCAATCGAGCAGCGAGCCGAGTTCACCATGACCACGGCCAACACTGATCCATCGTTCCCGTGTCCGTGCAGAACGAGATCGTTTCCCTTATCGACAATACTGCTGTTCTCTTCGGTGACATCAGCCGAACGAACATGTCTGGTCAGGTCGAGTTCCCGCGCCACAAGTCCATCAAGAAGGGCGATGCGGCCAAGACCAACGAGGGCGAAGCCCCTACCGATATCGAGGAAAATGACTTCGATACCGTGCCGCTCGTAGGATCGGAGATTAAGAAGACCGTCGAGATGTCCCGAAAGATGGCAACGCAGTCGCTTTCCGGCTTCGAGCAGTACATCATTTCCGAGGTTTCTGCACGTCTCTCCGTCGCGTGCAACGCATTCGTCCACGAGAAGCTCGCCGATGAGACTTACGGCATCGCGACCGCTAACAATATTCAGACGGCGGCAGTAAAGAAACTTACCAAGGCCGACATCGTGAAGATGCTGAGCCTGCTTCGCTCTTACGGCAACGCAGCGGCTAAGGGAATCATCATCTACGCCAATAACAACACCATCTGGAACCAGATTGCCATGCTTGAGGATGCCAACGGTCGTTCTTATTTTGCAAATGAGGCTACCGATGATCCGACGGTTCAGGGTCGAATCTTCGGCAAGGTTGTAAAGCAGGACGATTCAATCGCCGACAACGTGATTAAGGCCGGCTTCCCCGACCTGTTCAAGGGCAACATGTTTGATGGCCCTGACGTTACGCCTTACGTCCAGCCGCGAACCCAGAAGCGCTGCTTCGACGGTTATGTTCTGTTCGACGGTGTTCTTGCTGTCCCCGAAGCGTTCGCACAGCTCACTATCAAGCAGGCTTAAGGAGGTGGCGCGGCATGGCCGCAAAGGCTAAAGGCAAGCTGCTGGATGCGTGCCGCGCCGCGCTTCGCATCCCGGCTTTCGTAACCGACTACGACGAAGAGATTTCAGACGTAATCGAAGCCGCCCGCGCCGAGCTGGTTGCGGGCGGCGTAGCGGATGCCAAGGCGAACGACGATTCGGACGGGCGCGTTCGGCTTGCGATAAAGGTTTACGTCAAGGCCAACTTCGGCATGGGCAACCCAGACGCCGAGCGCTTCATGAAGCGTTCGAAACCATGCTTACGAGCATGAGCGGTGATTCGGCGTACAACGGCGGTGATGCCGCATGAGCGGCTGGGCTGGCATCTGTACGCTGATCGCCACGGTATCCGAGCGTGACGAGCTGGGGGTATCGCACAAAAAGGAGCGGTGCCGCCGTGTGCCGTGCAACGTGTACGGCATCAGCCAGACGGCGTATTACACCGCCGCGCAGGCCGGAGTTAAGCCGCAGGCCGTCATCACGGTACGCGCGTGCGCATACAGCGGTGAAAGGCTCTGCGAGTTCGGCGGTATCCGCTACGCCGTCGATTCGGCGGTTGTGGCGAACGTCGACAATGTGCGGCTTACGCTGGTCGAGAAAGTAGGCAACCGGTGAGCGGGATAAAGATTGACCAGCTTGAATCGATTATCGTCAACAGCATCGAAGAGGTTATCGAGGACAACGAAGAGGTCTTGCAGGCAACGTCAAGGCCGCTGGCAGCAAGGCGGTTCGCTTCTGAAAGAGCGAAGCCGGAAGAAGAAGCGCCACGGCGGAAGCTATGCAAGGGGATGGTCTGCCGACGTTAAGAGCGAAGCGACTGGCACCACCTGCGTTGTTCACAACAGGCAGTATCAGCTTACGCATTTGCTTGAGAACGGCCACGTTATCAAAAACCAGCACGGAAGCTATCCGGGCAGGGTCGAAGGCGATCACGTTATCGAAGGCGTTTACAGGGAAGTTGCCGCTGAGTTCTCCAAGGGGGCGTAATGAACAGCCTTAAAGACCTGGCACAGCTTCTTGATGCATTCGGCCTGCCGTGGCTAACGGCGGTTTCCGCGATGGAGAGTTTCTCACACCTCCGTATATCGACATCGAAGCCGGTTACGGCGATGGCGTGAGCGCCGACAACGTGGGATGGTGCCGCTGGATGCCCTACGATGTGGCGCTTTACGTTCGAGAGCGCGACTACGGGCTTGAGAAGCGATTCGAAGCGGCGCTCGATGCCGCAGAGTTTAACTACAACAAGACGGTAACGCCGCTTGACGGTGACGAGCTGGTTGAGACGGCTTACGAAATCGACGTTACCGAATGATGAAAGGAGCCGACATGGCGCGAAATGGATTTTTCGGCGTTAAGAACGCGCACATCGCGCGTTTTACCGACGAGGATACGTTTAAATATGAGAAGCCTGTCCATATCCCCGGCACGGTCGAAATCAAGGTCGATCCGTCCATTGAGCAGGCAACGAGCTACGGAGACAACGAGCCGTGGTTGGACAAGTACCAGGACAACGGCGGTTCCGTCACGTGGTCGCTCTACGACATCGAGAGCACACCGGAGCTGCGCGAGCTTATGGCCGACATCAACGGATTCGACATCGACCAGAAAGGCCGCGTGCTGGCAACGTCGGGCAAGCCTCCTAAACCGTTTGCGCTCTTGTTCGAGCAGCCAGGCCACGCCGTTGGAAGGCGTCGATGCATCTACAAGTGCACCAGTAAGCCCGTCTCAATCGATGCCAAGACGCTTGAAGAGAAGCCCGACATCACGCAGCTTGATTACGCGCTTACGTTCCGCCCCGTCAAGCTGCCGAGCGGCTGGCGCGGCAGCTACATCGACACATATGGCGATATTGAAGGTTACGACAAATTCTTCGAAGAGGTAGATACTGCCGTCGCGCCCAAGACTGTTAGCGAGGTCGCGTAATGGACGGCGGGATCATCGAGGTAGGCGGAGTTGAGTATCCCGTCGCTTGCAACGCCTTTACACCTATTGTGTACTCGCGCGAGTTCTTCGTTGATCGCAAGGACGGGAGCCGCCGCCCCAAGGACATCAACGAAGCCATTTCCGTTGTTCTTGATGTCTCGGCAGCGTCGAATATTCCGCCTATCGTGCCACTGCTTGAGATTTTCTACGCCTGCGCGAAGACGTACAACGCCACGGCAAAGGAGAAGACAGATCTTGGCAAGTCCTTTGAGGATTGGGTTTGCGGCTTCCCGCAATCGGAATTCGACCTTGAGCGCGAAGGCGGTTGGGCATCTGACGTGATGCAGATCATCAAGGACAACTTTTTTTCCGAACGCAAAAGCGGACGTGGAAGCCGCGACCGCCGAAGCATCAGATGCCGCCGCTTCCGCCGGAGCTGGAGAGTAGTTGCGACACGCTCTATATCTATTCTTGCCAGCAGGCTGGATTGAGCATCCAAGACCTGCACACGCTGTCTTATGCGCAAGTGCAAAATCTTATTGATATATACAGCTTCGTCAACGATGCGTGGCGTATGCCGAGGATGACGAGCAGGCGCGGCAAGGCGAAGTGGCCTTCTGGTCTGGACTGTGAGCGTAAAGCGCCAGCGCACCTATGCGGTGCGCTGTTCTGTGCGCTCATTTCTTTCATTGACAACTGAAAAGAGGTGGAACCGTGGCTGTCACGTACAAAGGTCTGACTATCAAGTTCGGCGGAGATACGACCGAGTTGCAGGGCGCATTGAAGAGCGTGCAGAGCACGGCGAAGGACACGCAGGGCGCGTTGAAGGACATCAATCGCGCCCTGAAATTCGATCCCGGCAACACGGATTTGCTCGTAGAGAAGGAAAAACTTCTCAATCGAGCATACGGCGAGACGAAAACGAAGCTCGATGCATATAAAGCAGCGCTCGCGACACTTGATGAAAAGAAGCGGAGCGGCGCGGCACTCACCGAGCGCGAGGAAGCGCAGTACTCGAGCCTTAAGGCTCAAATTGCCATTTGCGAGAACCAGCTCGAGAGCTATTCCGACGATTTGAAAAGCGTCAGCCGCGAAGCCCAGGCATCGAAGAGCAGCCTTTACCAGTTCGGTCAGACAATTCAGGACAACAGCGATAAGCTGGAAAAGGCCGGCAAGGGTCTAGAGACTGCCGGAAAGACGATTACCGGTGCCGTCACCGGCACCGCCACTGCGCTTGTCGGGCTTGCCAGCAGCCAGGAAGAGCAGATCGAGCAGACGCATCAGCTGGACGCTGCCTGGAGGGATGCAGGCGGCACGTCCGAGCAGGCGCGAAGCTCCTATACCCTGTTTTATAAGCTACTTGGCGAAGAGGACACCGCGACCGAAGCCGCACAGAACCTGTCACGCTTGACCACTAACCAGCAGGAACTGGACAAGTGGAGCAACATCGCCGCAGGCTCGTTCTCCAAGTTCGGCGATGCATTGCCGCTCGAAAACCTCGTGGAAGCATCGCAGGAGACGGCGCACACCGGCACCGTCACCGGCGGTCTTGCCGATGCCCTCAACTGGGCAACGGCAAGCAACGAGCAGTGGAGCGCAGCACTCTCCGGCAACCATGCGGCACAGCAGGCTTTCAACGACCAGATCGCTCAGGGCGCTACCAAAGAGGACGCTTTCAATGCGGCGCTTGCCGCCTGCGGTGACGAGCAGGAGCGTTCCTCGCTTATCACGCAGACGCTCGATGGCCTTTACGGCAACATTGGCGAGACGTATCAAGAGACTAATAAGACGATGCTCGACACGCGCGAAGCGCAGGCCGAGCTAAACCAGAAGATGGCCGAAGCCGGCGAAGCGGCCATGCCCTTCAAGGAAAAGGCGCTCGAGCTTGGAACGACCTTGCTTGAGAAGGTAACGCCGGCGCTCGAGGGCGTTAGCGACTGGTACAAGTCCCTAACGCCAGAGCAGCAGGACATGGCAACAAATGTCGTTTTGGGTACGGTCGCGTTCGGCGGGCTTACAACGGGCATCGGCAAGACGCTCCAAAAGGGCATCGAGATCGGCCAGACGTTCAAGGACGTTGCCGGCGGCTTCGCTTCCCTCGCAGGCAAGTTCGGCGAGGCGGCGGCGCTATAAGCACGGCTGCAACAGGCTTCGGCGGCATCGCGAGAAAGCTGGCGGCTTGGCATCTACCCTTGGCGGCAAGCTCTCTACAGGGTGGACATCGTTCACCGGATTGATCGCCGCAAACCCAATCTTGCTTGGCGTGGCTGCGGTTGCCGCTGCCGTCGCTGGCCTTACGTGGTTCTTCACGCAGACCGAGACTGGTAAGCAGCTCTGGTCTGACTTCACTGGCTGGATTTCAGAGAAATGGCAGGGCGTGCAGGATTTCTTCGCAGGCGTGCCGGAATTCTGGTCTGGGATTTGGGACGGGATAACCGGAAAGGCCGAAGAGGTCAAAAACGGCCTTTCGGAAAAGTTTGAAGGCATAAGGCAAGGCGCGTCCGATGCTTGGGAGGCTTGAAGGCCAACGCGTCCGATGCTTGGGAGAATCTGAAATCCGCAGCGTCCGAGAAATTCGGCGCTATCAAGGATTCGATTTCAGCAGACATGAACACCGGGCAAATCGTCGGCTCTGCCGCTTCAAACGCCCTGAAAGCTGCCATGAACGGTGATTGGGACGCGGCGAAGTCGCAGGCCGGTATCGCCTTCCAGGCCATTCAAAGCAATATCCAAACGAAGATGAACACTGCGAAGGATAACGCGATCAACGCCGGAAACGCCATCGGTGAAAAGCTTGGCTTCCCGGGGCTTGGCAGCAAGGTCGCTGGCGTTTTCTCGAACATCAAGAGCAATATCACTTCGCCGATCAACGATGCCTGGAACTTTGTCAGCGGCATCCCCGGCAGGATTCAGGGGCGTTCAGCGGGATTCGCATCAGCTTGCCGCATATCAGCTTGCCGCATTTCCACGTCAGCTGGCGTGATATCGGTGGCGTTGTGGAACTGCCGTCCATCAGCGTCAACTGGTATGCAAAGGGCGCATCGTTCGACAAGCCTTCAATCATTGGCGTTGGCGAAGCTGGACTTGAGCACGTCGCGCCCGATGCAAAGCTGCGCACAAGCGTCAGAGAGAGCGTCGAGGCGGGTATTTCTCGCGTGCTCGACCGCCTAAGCGGCGGCTTCGGTGGCGGAGCCCAGGTGAACGTGACCGTCAACGCTACCGTTGCAAACAGTATGGACGCGTACACGACCGGTCAGCAGATCGGCGCTGGTATTGCCAGCAGGTTAAAGCAGAAGGGGGTGCCCGTTGGAGCTTAAGCGTAAGCGAAACCAAAGCGACAGCATTGTCTTCAACGGGCACGACCTGTCGAAGCTCGTTTACTGTAAGGTGCGCCGCCCAATCATGGCGGACGTTTCGGCGAGCTTCGAGGATGCGCCCGGGCGGCACGGCGAATACTTCAAGAACGCTCGTCGCGCCGGTTACGATTTGCAGATTGACATGTGGATTCGCACCGAGCACCGGCGCGAGGTCGCAAAGGCGCGTCATGAGCTGGCGGCGCTGCTCTGGTCTGACGAGCCAGCGCCGCTTTATTTGCCTGATGACCCTACGCGTTATTTGATGGCGATCGTCAGCGGTGCAACCGACCTTGACGAGATTACCGATGATTGCCCACAGGCAACCGTTACGTTCCACATCGGCGACCCCGACTATTACGGTCAGCATCGCCGTATGGATATGAGCGGCGCAGCATCGTTCGCCGTCGGCGGCACGCTGCCTGCGGCGCTCACCGTGACGGCCAAGCCCGGCGCTTGCAGCTCTTGGCGCATCACCAACACCGACACCGCCGAGTTCGTTGAGGTTGTCCAGCCGTTGACGGCTTCGAGCGTGGTTCGGATGGATTTCGATAAAGAGCATGTGACCGTTAACGGCTCTGTCGTTCAGCTCAACATCATGAGCGACTTTTTCACGGTAAAAGACCGCGCGCACATCAAGATTTCTAGCGGCACCGCGCTTTTGGAATGGGAGGAAAGATGGCTTTAATCAACAAGGTCAACTTCACCCGTTTCAGCCGTTTCGGCGTGAATCTCGGACGGCTCACCTACACCGCAGCGACCCATGAGGACGCGACGGACGGCACCGACGAGCTTAAGATCAGGTGCGACGAGGATTTAGGCAAGGGGGAGTACCTTGTTTGGGTTGACCGCCAAGCGTTGTACATGAGCATATCGTTGACGAAATCGAGCGCCTGCACGATGATTCCGGCAAGCCGTATACAAGCGTAACGTGCATCAACTCGATTAATGAAACGTGGGACGATTACATTGAAGACAAGCGGCCAAGCGGCAGCGTTGCCGTCGCGCTTGCGTCCATCCTCGCGGGCATCGTTGGGAAGTCGGTAACTGCGACCTGCCCGGCAGCGCATCGCATACCTTCTATCACATCAGCGTTCGCGAAGGCTTGAGCGACCTGCTGGAAACGTGGGGCGGCGAGCTGGAAACCGTCATCGAGACGGACGGCGTGCAGGTCACGCACCGTTACGTGCGAGTGGTAGCGACGCGCGGCAATCAGCAAAGCCCCAAGCGCTTCACGTGGACTAAAGACTTGATCAGCATCAAGCGCAAGACCGGCAGCGCCAACCCAAAGACGCGCGTTTACGGTTACGGCAAGGGCGTTGAGACCGATGGAGGCGGCTATGGCCGGCGCTTGACTTTCGGCGATATAAACGGCGGCAAGAATTACGTCGAGGATACCTCCGCGACCGAGGTTTGGGGACATCCCGACGGCAACGGCGGCATCGCGCCAGCCGTGGACGTTTACGTTAACGAGCAATGCGAGGACGCGGCGCAACTCCTTGCCGAAACGAACGACTACCTTGAGCGAGCCAAAACGCCGACCGTCTCCTATGAAGCAAGCGTGATCGACCTATTTGCTTTCGGTCGAGATTGGGAAAGCGTTGCTGCCGGCGATTGCGTGGCGATCATCGACAAGGGCTTCTCCGCTGCGGGAATCAGGCTCAAGGGTCGCGTCTCGAAGCTGACCCGCGACTTGGTGACAGGCGATGCCACGGTGGTGTTCGGCAACTTAACCGATGATCTGCCGACATCTTTCAGTCAATGGCGCAGCAGCTCAAGAGCGGCAGCAATCAGCGGGCTAACTACGATGCGGCGGCTGGCACGTCCGTCTCGTGGCTCAACCAGCTCATGGCGGCGCTCAACAAGGCGTTCAATTCCGTCGGCACCTACAAGGTCGAGACGTTCGAGCTCGGCGTGATCTACTCCAACGTGCCGCTGGATGCAGAAACAGGCGTTCCGCTCAAGGCAACGTCCGGCATGTGGGCGGTAAACATCAACGGCATGGGCATCCGCCTTGCCGCAAATCTTACAAGCGACGGCCAATGGAATTGGCGAACGTTTATAACCGGCGCACAGGTGAGCGCCGATTGCATCAACGCCGGAACGATGAGGCAGACCGCATCCGCGCGGGCTTGCTCACCGACGAGGTGGGCGCGAACTATTGGGACTTGGAGACAGGCGAATTCCAGCTTTCGCCAAATGCCAAATACGGCGATGACGGCTGGACTGTCGATGGCGTTATCGAAGACCTGCACAGCGGAATGACGCAGAACGGAAAAAACATCGAGGCCCTTGGGGAAGACTTCCAGACAAGGAATAAGGAGCTTGACGAGACGATAAGCAGCCTCGACAAGACGGTTTAACGACATCGCCAAAGACGCATCGTCACCGAGGCGGAGAAAGCTGCCGTAAATAAGATTCTCCAGACCGTGCAGAAAGATAAAGAAGACCTATCCGCACAACACAAATCGCTGTCGGCAAACAAAAATTTGCAGGTTCAGTTCAAGGCGCAAGTCTTAGAGCCGAGGTACAACAAAGCGTTCGGCGAGGGCGGAGCGTTCGATGTCCTGATGTCAGCCATCTCGGATGTCACAAACTGCTCAACAGCCGAGGCGCTGAATTCCGCCATGTCGGATTATAAGAGCGCCTATGAAAACTATTCATCCGCAGTAACAGTCTATGCGGCGGTAGCGCGACAGGCTACGAGCATGATTGCGCAAGAGGTAGCTAAGACCGATGCGGAGAAACTTGTCGAAAAGCTCGACGAGAGCCTCAAACAGCAAGAGATCTTCAATCGGCTTACCAACAACGGAGCAAACAAAGGCATTTACATGTCCAGCGGCGAGCTGTACGTCAATGCGACATACCTCAAGAGCGGAACAATCGGCGACGGTCAGGGGAAGAACTACTGGAATCTGACGAGCGGCTATTTCCAGACAACCTATGGTGTCATCGGCGGGCTATCAATCGATAACAACAAATTGTATAGATATAAGCTTACGCTCGATTCGAACACCTCTGGTCTCTACATAGGTACAGACGGTTTCAGCGTCGGCAGCGGCACCTGCTACACAGCAATGGCCAACGGATACCTATACGGCGGCACAGCTGAGGACATTACGGGCTACGTCGGATTCAACAACTACAACACCAAGTCCAAGGTGTATGGCGCGCGTCTCGCTGGCAAAGGGTGCATTTGCCTTCTCACCGATGACTGGATCGCGTCGGCGAATACAAAGACCGTGGCGAGTACGTCTCCTGTAAGACCGGCATGAGCGGCAGCGTCACGCTCGTCGGGAACCTGAAAGCTCGTGGACAAATCTTCAACTGACCGGAACGTATAACGTGTCCGGCCTTTGTCAAAACCTGTCTATGACTTGGACAAATTGGACGATCACTTTCGACCATGGACTAATGATCACGTCGCTATAAGGAGGTATGGAATGACCGCGTACAGAGTTGAGAAGGATGGACTCTCGTTTTACGTCCAACCGCACATGCTCGATTACTACGCTGCGAGTGGCTATGCCATATACAAGACTGTAGAGGAAAGCGTCACAGACGTTGCCGCGGAAATCGCCGCGCTTGACGATTCGGCACCGATTGTGAGGAAGTGAAGGTCAATGGATAAAGGAATCGAATCTCTGGCAACCGCGCTCGGTGCCAGCGTTACGGAAAGCAAGCAGAGCATCGAAATCGAGAACATCATCCCCGATGAATATAGCAATACCCAGATGGAGCAGATGCTTATTGCGCTCGAGCCGCTTCTTGACCGCCGCGACATCGTAGGCTATGCCGCCGCACGTAATACGAGGGTGTTGCGTGCGGAGGCGCTTGAGTACCTAAAACGCCGTGATGAGCTTATCGCGCAGTACGGCGAACCTGAACTTGGCGATGATGGGCTTCCCACCGGTCGCACGCAGCTGCGCATCGGCTCAGACGAGCACAAGGCTTTCTGCCGCGAAATCGAGATGTACGCAAACATCAAGCATCGACCCAACCTGTTCAAGATTGCCTATGCCGACGCGATCGGAAAGATGACCGGAAACGAGATTTTGGCGTGCGAGTGGATGCTGGTCGACGGTGATGCCCGATGAACACACAGACCATCGAGCTTGATATCGACAACGCGGATGCGGTAACAACTGCATCCGAATCGCCCAGGGCGAGGGCGGCGGAACGACCATCAAGGCGCTTATCTACGACAACGGCGGCGAGCTGTCTTTGTCTGGGTACGGCGCCTTTTTTGGTTGCCCGATTGCCC
>ENA-OQAN01001390-OQAN01001390.1-human-gut-metagenome-genome-assembly--contig:-NODE-1390-length-10598-cov-6.505205_pt1 | contig 10598 bp, 10 predicted proteins | sample MGYA00242735_ERZ504527 | MGnify/ENA primary metagenome ERZ504527 (study PRJEB26092, sample SAMD00036230) | human gut metagenome | host: Homo sapiens | study: EMG produced TPA metagenomics assembly of...
AGCTTCTTACGGATGCTTGGCAACAGAAAACCCGAGATATACCGCGCGAATTTATGCGATTAGCATAAATTAAGTTTGCGAAGCAAACGATACTCCTTGGGCATTGCACAAGGAGGTTCATATTTCCTGCATCGCGAAGCGTGTTACTGAGAACGGAGTGAACAGTAACAATTTTTTTGAGTAGTTCAAAAGGAGAAATAAAAACGAGTATTGACATAAAAAAACTAAAGCCATATAATAGTTAGGCAACTAACGGATAGCAACCTAACTATTATATGGCTTTGCAATAGTATGGGTACTGATTTTAGGAGGTGCGGCGAGATAGACGAGGAAATGAAACAGAAGCTGAATGAGATGTATGTAGGCAGGCTGATACATATTTTATCCCATACAATGAAACGGCATAATCCGGCAGAGGTGATGGAGAATGACGATCTGACGACCATGCAGAAGCATGTGCTGAAATTTATCCTTCTGGAAACCATGCACAGAGATCTCTATCAGAAAGATATTGAAGAGGAATTCCAGATCAGGAAACCTACAGTGACAGGGATCCTGAAGCTGATGGAGAAGAACGGTTACATTTACAGAGAGAGTGCGAAACAGGATGCACGCCTGAAACAGATCATTCCCACAGAGAAAGCAGAGAAGATCCGTCCTGCAATCTTAAAGAGTATTGAAGAAGGCGAAGCCAAAATGCTCCGGGGAATTCCGAAGGAGGATGTGGAACTGTGCAAACAGGTTCTCTGGCAGATGTATGAAAACCGGAAAAAATCCTGCGATAGCAGGAATGATTTTTAACAGAAATAACGAGACATAAGGAGGACATTGACGAAGATGAATAAGAAACTTTTACGTTCAGTCCGGGAATACAAGAAGCAGTCTGTACTGGCTCCGGTCCTTGTAATCCTGGAAGTACTGATGGAAGTTCTGATTCCTCTGGAGATGGCGAAGATTATCGACGTAGGTATTGCAAACGGAGATATGAGCTATATCATCCAGCGTGGAGTCATCCTTGTTGCAATGGCAATGCTTTCCCTGTTCTTCGGCGTACAGGCCGGAAATATGGCGGCAGTTGCAGCAGCAGGATATGCGAAGAATTTACGACACGATATTTTTTATAAAGTGCAGGATTTTTCCTTTAAAAATATCGACCACTTTTCAACATCAGGTCTGGTCACACGACTGACCACTGATATCACAAATGTACAGCAGGCATACATGATGAGTATCCGCCTTCTTGCCAGGGCACCGTTTATGATCATCCTGTCATGGATTATGACACTGACGATCAACAAACCGATCGCAATGCTTTTCCTGATAGTTGTTCCTGTCCTTGGCGGTACACTGATCTTTATTGCGAAAAAGGCACATCCGCATTTCATCAAGGTCTTTGATGAATATGACAACCTGAACAATTCCGTTCAGGAGAATGTAAATGCCTCACGTGTAGTTAAGGCTTTCGTAAGAGAGGACTATGAGATTGAGAAATTCCATGGAATTTCCAGATATGTTTATAATCTGTTTACTAAAGCAGAGAAAATCGTTGCATGGAACTCACCGGTTATGATGTTTGCCATGTATACTGTAATCATTATCATTGTTGTAATTGGCGGAAGAGGAATTGTTCTCGGTGGCATGGAAACCGGTGAGCTGACAAGTATCATTGTCTACGCACTTCAGATTCTCATGTCCCTGAACATGGTAACTTTCGTGTTTGTTATGATCATGATAGCAGAAGCATCCACAGACCGTATTGTAGAGGTTTTGGATGAAGTTCCTGAGATGCAGGATAAAGCTGATGCAGTAAAGAATGTGGCAGATGGTTCCATTGACTTTAATCATGTAGATTTCAGCTATGCAGGAGAGGGAGGAAATCTTTCCCTGAAGGATGTAAATCTTCATATTAAATCCGGTCAGACAGTAGGTATCATCGGCGGAACCGGAAGTGCAAAGTCTACCCTGGTGCAGCTGATCCCCAGACTCTATGATGTCACAAAGGGTAATGTCCAGGTGGGAGGCGTGGATGTACGCAACTACAATCTGGAAGTACTTCGTGACCAGGTTTCCATGGTACTTCAAAAAAAATGTGCTGTTCTCAGGAAGCATCTATGACAATATTCGCTGGGGTGATGAACATGCCAGTGAGGAAGAAGTTCGGAGGGTCTGTAAGCTGGCCCAGGCAGATGGATTCGTCAGAGAGTTCCCGGATGGCTACGATACAATGATCGTTCAAGGTGGTAACAACGTATCCGGCGGTCAGAAGCAGCGTCTGTGTATTGCAAGGGCTCTTCTCAAGAAACCGAAGATCCTGATCCTGGATGACTCTACCAGTGCAGTAGATACAAGAACAGATGCCCTGATACGTAAGGCTTTCCGCGAGGAGATCCCGAACACAACAAAGATTATTATCGCACAGCGAGTTTCTTCTATTGAAGATGCAGATCAGATCATCGTACTGGATGACGGTAAGATCGCAGGTGTGGGTACTTCAGAAGAACTGCTGAAGACAAATGATATTTACAGAGAAGTATATGAATCACAGGTCAAAGGAGGCGGAGACGATGAATAAGAAGAAAAAATTAGATCAGAACACCATCCAAACTGCCAAAAGACTTCTGAAATATATGACAGGAACCCATAAGATACAGTTTATCATCGTATTTATCTGCATCTTTATCAGTTCCGCAGCAAGTATTGCAGTATCCCTGTCCCTGAAATTTCTGCTGGATGACTTTATCATCCCGCTGATCGGACAGACAGATCCAAACTTTGCAGAACTCTATAAGGCACTTGCAGTCCTTGGCTGTATTTTTGCACTTGGTGTGATTGCCACATTTATTTATACCCGAATGATGGTTTATATCGGTCAGGGTGTGCTTAAAAGTGTCCGTGATGATATGTTCGAGCATATGCAGACTCTTCCGATCCGCTATTTCGACCAGAATACAAACGGATCTGTCATGAGCCTCTATACCAACGATACAGATACCCTGCGACAGATGATCAGCCAGGCGATCCCGCAGGCACTGATGGCGCTGTTTACGATCGTGGTTACCTTTATTTCCATGTTATTGTTAAGTCCGCTGCTTACGATTCTGGCAGTTGTGATCATTTTTATTATGCTGAAGGTTACCAGTAAGATTGGTTCCAACAGTGGCAAATATTTCATCCGTCAGCAGGTATCTCTGGCAGATGTGACCGGTTTCGTGGAAGAACGAATGAATGGTCAGCGTGTGGTAAAAGTTTTCAACCACGAAGATAAATCAAAAGAAGAATTCGACAAACTCAATGAAGCACTTTTCAAGAGCTCCGCAAATGCCAATAAATACGGAAATATGATGGGACCGGTGATCGGTAACATCGGTAACCTGCAGTTCGTACTGACAGCAGTACTTGGGGGACTTCTCTCTGTAACAGGTGTGGGCGGCATTACCCTCGGTGTTATGGCTTCCTATTTACAGTTCACCAAGAGCTTTACCCAGCCATTCATGCAGGTGGCACAGCAGTTTAATGCCATTGTTATGGCACTTGCAGGTGCAGAACGTATCTTCAGGCTCATTGACGAGAAGCCGGAAGAGGATGAAGGTTACGTAGAACTTGTTAATGCAAGAAAGGATGCCAACGGCAATATCACAGAATGCAAAGAGAGAACAGGCATGTGGGCATGGAAACATCCACATTCTGCAGATGGTTCCGTTACTTATACAGAACTGACAGGAGATGTCCGATTCGAAGATGTTACATTCGGATATAACCCGGACAAAGTTATTTTGAAAGACATCAGCCTCTTCGCCAAACCGGGACAGAAACTTGCTTTCGTAGGTTCCACAGGTGCAGGAAAGACAACAATCACAAACCTGATCAACCGTTTCTACGATATTCAGGAAGGTAAGATCCGTTACGATGGAATCAACATTACCAAGATTAAGAAGGATGACCTGAGACGTTCTCTGGGAATCGTACTTCAGGATACTCACCTGTTTACAGGAACTATTAAAGAAAACATCCGCTACGGTAAACTGGATGCTACAGATGAGGAAGTATACGAGGCAGCAAGACTGGCTCATGCAGACCAGTTTATCAAAATGCTTCCAAAAGGATATGATACCATGTTAAGCGGAGACGGTGAGGAACTGTCCCAGGGACAGCGCCAGCTTCTCTCCATTGCAAGAGCAGCAGTAGCCAATCCGCCTGTACTGATCCTGGATGAAGCAACCTCAAGTATTGATACCCGTACAGAGAGTATTGTACAAAAAGGTATGGATAACCTGATGAAAGGCCGTACTGTATTTGTGATCGCCCATCGATTTCAACCATCAGAAACAGCGATGCCATCATCGTACTGGATCATGGAAAGATCATTGAAAGAGGCGACCATGAAGACCTCATTAAGTTAAAAGGAACTTATTATCAGCTTTATACCGGTAAGCTGGAATTGTCATAAGGAACTATCAGAAAGACTGCAATTATTTCAGAACATGAATAATTGTGGTCTTTCTTTGCGGGCGTTGCGTTTTCTGCGTTATAATGCTATGATCGTACAGGTATGTGGATCACAGATGATGAAGTTCCGGTTTACGGATAAAAAAGAAAAATTATGCAGCAGCAAGGGAGAGATATACGATGGTAAAGATAGATCTGATCACTGGTTTTCTTGGTTCAGGGAAGACGACGTTTATCAGGAAGTATGCGCAGTATCTGATGGATGCTGGTAATAATATTGGGATTCTGGAGAATGATTACGGGGCTGTGAATGTGGATATGATGTTGCTTCAGGATCTGATGGGAGAGAACTGTGAGCTGGAGATGATCTCAGGAGGGTGTGATAAGGACTGCCACAGGAGGAGATTTAAGACGAAACTGATTGCTATGGGTATGTGCGGTTATGACCGTGTGATCGTGGAGCCGTCTGGGATTTTTGATGTGGATGAGTTCTTTGATATTCTTCATGAGGAGCCGTTAAACCGTTGGTATCAGATTGGGAATGTGATTGCAATTGTGGATTCTAAGCTGGAGCGTGATCTGTCAGAGGAGGCGGATTTCATTCTGGCTTCTGAGGTGGCAGATGCCGGATGCATTGTGATGAGCAAGAGCCAGGACGCATCACCCGAGGAAATCCAGGGTACGATTGAGCATGTGAATCAGGCGTTGGAGAAGGTTCATTGCAGCAGGAGATTTCATTGTGAAATGAATGGTGTGGATACTGCTAATGTTATCCACAAGAATTGGGATGAGATGTCGAAAGAGGACTTTGACCGGATTGCATCCTGTGGATATGTGATGGCAAGCTACAGGAAACCGGAGTTTGAGGCAGAGGGTGCCTTTACTTCTCTGTACTTTATGAATGTGAAGATGACTGAGAAGGAGCTGCGGGAAGCAGCTGAGAAGATTCTGTCTGATTCTGAATGCGGGCGTGTGTTCCGGATGAAGGGATTTATGAGAGTAGACAGTGACAGCGAAGACGGCTCTGGAAAGTCTGCTCAGACAGATAGCGAAGAACAGCAGTGGATTGAATTAAATGCTACCAAGAATGAAATTACAATCCGTCCGCTTCATGTAGGCAGGAGGTTCTGATCGTGATCGGGGAAGAACTGCAGGAGGAGAAAATCAAGTCTTACCTGAAGATCTGAGATTTGAACGCAGGTCGCGAAGTGACTGCGTTCATGAGCAAGTAGCGAAGCGGATTGCGAATGTCGTTACTGTTCACTCCGTTCACAGTAACGTAGCCAAAATTCATTCCAGATTGCCTGCGGCAATGGAATTTTGGCTTGTATATCTCGGGATTTTGGCATATTCATGCCAAAACACCTCGCGGGACAGTGGTGTGTGAACAGTAACCGAATGTCTGCTTTACTTTATAAAAAAGGGCACTTGAAAAATCAGGTGCCCCATTGTATAATCTACTTAGAAGATGACCGGAAGCGTGTTCCGGTTGCCCTCTGTGATTAATTATAATGTTAAAAAGAAAGTAAGCATCTCACTTTGAGCGGGGGGATGCTTATTTCTTTTTATGTTGATCTATGTAAGTCAATGCCGTAAAAATTACTAACAGTAAAGTAAGAACTTCCATTGTATTCATCGGGCATCACCCTCCTTTCGTGAAACTGGAGGGCAGGGGGCGAAACTTTGCATCCGGGTCTGTTCAATTATACTTGTTCAGTATAACGTGAAAATAGAAGATATCAAGTACTTTACGTTCTATATTATTAAAAACAAAACAGGGTATGAAGCTCATCGTAATCTGATGAAACTTCATACCCTGTTCGTTTATTTTTATGGAGTTTTTATAACCGTAAGGATTATTTGGTAAACAGATCAACCAGATCCTGGCCGTCTTCGTAGCCCTGGCTCTTCAGCTCATTTACGAACCAGTCGTCTACGCCGTCTACAGCTTTTTTGAAGGAATCGATATCCATATCAGCTTTCTCTGTGAAGGTTACGCCGTTTTTGGATTCCCAGCGTTCTTTAATCTCATTGTCGCTGGAACGGTTGATGTAACGTTCGTATTCAACTGCCTTCTGACCGCATTCATCAACAACTGCCTGCTGTTGTGGTGTGAGGCCGTCGTAGATATCCTGATTGATGCAGAAGAACAGACAGTCATAAATTGCATCCCACATGGAACAGTAAGGCTGAACCTCCTGAACGCTTGCTGCGTCAATAGCAGGAAGTGGATTTTCCTCACCTTCAACCGTGTTCTGCTGAAGTGCTGTGTAAGTTTCTGACCAGTTCATGTTTGTGGCATCAACACCCCATCTCTTGTAGCATTCCATCAGAAGGTTGGAACCTGCTACACGGACCTTAAGGTTCTTCATATCATCTACAGATTTGATTTCATGTTTGCTGTTTGTGATCTCGCGGAAACCGTTTTCTGCGATACCCATGCAGTGGAGTCCGTATTCGCCAAGGATTTCTTTCAGTTTTTCACCTGCTTCGCCATCGAATTTCGCATCTGCATCGTCGTAAGAATCATAGACGAATGGAAGAGAAACAACGTTGAAACGTGGGTCAAAAGCGGAGTAGATCAGGTTGGAGTGCATGGAGATCTGAACCGGGTCCCCATTCATCAGAGCCTGAATACCTTCGGACTGGTTACCGTTGGTCAGCTGGTCAGCTGCATAAATATTGACTTTAACCTTTCCGCCTGTAGCTTTTCCATCAGTTCACCGAACTTACGTCCGCCGTCAGCCCATGTACTTGTCTCAGTAGTGGAGCAAGCGAAGTTCCAGGTTGTTTCCGGCCAGTCCAGATCACTGTAATCTTCCACTGTATTGAAGGAATCCTTTGTGAAAAGATCAACCAGATCCTGGGCATCGTCATAGCCCTGGCTCTTCAGTTCGTTTACAAACCAGTCATCGATACCGTCAACTGCTTTTTTGAAGGAGTCGATGTCCATGTCTTCTTTCTCTGTGATTGTTACACCGTTCTGGCTTGCCCAGCGTTCTTTGATCTCGTCATCTCCGGAACGGTTGATGTAACGCTCATATTCAACTGCTTTCTGTCCTGCCTCGTCAACAACTTCCTGCTGTTGTGGTGTGAGACTGTTGTAGATGTCTTCGTTGATACAGAAGAACAGGCAGTCATAAATTGCATCCCACATAGAGCAGTAAGGCTGAACCTCCTGAACACTTGCAGCGTCGATAGCAGGAAGCGGATTCTCCTGACCTTCTACTGTGTTCTGCTGAAGTGCTGTGTAAGTTTCTGACCAGTTCATGTTTGTGGCATCAGCGCCCCATCTCTTGTAGCATTCCATCAGAAGGTTGGAGCCTGCTACACGAACCTTCAGGTTCTTCATATCGTCTACAGATTTAATCTCATGTTTGCTGTTTGTGATTTCGCGGAAACCGTTCTCTGCAATACCCATGCAGTGGAGTCCGTACTCACTGAGGATTTCTTTCAGCTTTGCACCTGCTTCGCCATCGAATTTCGCATCTGCATCGTCGTAAGAATCATAGACGAACGGAAGAGAAACAACGTTGAAACGTGGATCAAATGCAGAGTAGATCAGGTTGGAGTGCATGGAGATCTGAACCGGGTCCCCATTCATCAGAGCCTGAATACCTTCGGACTGGTTGCCGTTTGTAAGCTGGTCAGCAGCGTAAATGTTGACTTTGACTTTGCCGCCTGTGGCTTTTCCATCAGTTCACCGAACTTACGTCCGCCATCAGCCCATGTACTTGTCTCAGTAGTGGAGCAAGCGAAGTTCCAGGTCATTTCCGGCCAGTCAAGGTCGCTGTAATCTGCGATTGTGTCAAAGGAGTTATTGCCGTCTCCTGCCTCCTTGGAAGCTGTGTCAGAGGAAGCGGAGGACTGATCACCTGTGTAGGAGCCTTCTTTTGCAAGAGCTTTCGGAAGGAAAGTGGAGGTGATTGGGATGTATGTAACGATCAGAAGAACTGCAACGCAGGCTGCGATCATTGGCACAACTGCCCTTGAGATCTCCTGCAGAGTAACTTCCAGACCTTTTTTGATCTTGATGCTGATTGCTACGAAAAGGTTTACACCTACAGGAGGAGTTACCTGTCCGATTGCAAGGTTTACAGTTGCCATAACACCGAATGCTACTATATCGTATCCAAGAGCCTTACATACAGGAAGCATGATCGGAATGAAGATGTACATAGCGGAGTTTGCATCGATGAAGCATCCTGCGATCAGGAAGATGATATTTACGATCAGCAGGAAGGTAAACTGATTGTGTGCGATGCTTCCAAGTAAATTGGAGGCTGCATCTGCAATACCGAATTTGGTACATACAAAGGAGAACAGAGAGGCACTTGCTACGATGAGCATAATACCGCCGGTTGTCTTTGCTGAGTCTACCAGGATGTCAAACATATCGCGGATGGAAACTTCGCGGTAGATGACCATACCTACGAAGAGTCCGTATACAACGGATACGGCTGCTGCTTCTGTTGGTGTGAAGATACCGCCGTAGATACCGCCCAGAATGATGACCGGCATCAGGAATCCCCAGAAAGCATCTTTGAAAGCGTCCCAGCGTTCTTTGCCTGAGGCTTTTTCTCTGGATGGTTTGATATTGTGTTTCTTTGCTTCCAGCATTACTACGATTATCAGTGCCACGCCCATAAGAAGACCTGGTACGATACCTGCCATGAACATGTCTGCGATGGATGTGCCTGTGATGGAGGCATATACAACGAAGGCGATACTTGGCGGGATGACAATGGCGATGGAGCTTGAGGTTGCCATCAGTGCTGTGGAGAATGGTGCGGAGAAACCGCCCTGTTCTACCATTGCAGGGATCAGTACGGCGCCAAGAGCTGCAACAGTTGCAGGGCCGGAACCGGAGATGGCGCCGAAGAAGCAGGCTACGATAACACATACGATGGCGATACCGCCTTTTTTGTGTCCTACGCAGGTATCAACGAATTTGATCAGTCGTTTGGAGATACCGGCTTTTGCCATGATGTTTCCTGACAGTACGAAGAATGGGATTGCCAGGAGCAGGAATTTGCTGATTCCTGAGTACATGTTGGTTGCTACGATCGTCAGGGATGTACCGGAGTAGAGGATTGCGCATACGGAGGAAAGTCCGAGGCAGATTCCGATGGGTACACCCAGGATCAGGAATATGAAGAAGGAGATAAATAAGATTGCACTGATCATTTATTTGGCCTCCTTTTTGTCTGTTGTGATTGTGTTCATGTTACTTTTTGTGCTGTTGTCGGTATTTTTGGCACTGTCGGTTTTGCAGCAGAAGTCCAGACAGAATTCAATGAAGTGAAGAATCATGCATCCTGCACCGATGGGTACGAAGGACCAGAAGATCCATTCAGGCCAGTTTAATACGAAGGTTCTTTTTCCATTCTGAAGCTGAGTGATTACCTTGTCCATTCCGTATTTGAAAAGGATGACGCTGAAGATGATGCTCAGGACTGTGATCAGGATCACAGATGGTTTCTTCAGCTTCTTTGGAAGACGGTCTGTGACCAGTGTCAGGCTGACCAGTTCTCCTTCGCGGCAGGCCAGTGCGGCTGCCAGCAGGGTGATGAGTACGAATACCGCTACTACAAGTTCTTCTGTGAAGGACCAGGAACGGTGGATGACTTTACGGGAAAATACGTTTCCCACAGTCAGCACCAGGATCAGCAGTGTGGAGATTACAAGGACGATCTTTTCTACTGCAGCCAGTGCGTTCATGATTTTTTTGTAGATTTTCATGCTCTCTACTCCTCTCAAAAAATTTGCTGCTGTTTTTCGGAATTTGGAGCAGATTCAAGGCAGATGGAATGTAATGGTTATAATATGTAATTAGTTACATTTTTCATCTGTGGTGAATTCTGTTGTCTGCGAAAAACAGAAGTAGTGTTTCGGTTTCAGATCGACAGCCTGGAAAAGAAAGTATGTCTCGTGTGTCAGGGCTTTTATGTTATAGGAATATTATGGAGTAATTTCCTATAACATAAAAAAGTCCGCCCCACGCAGGGACGGACATATGATATTCCGTAACCACCCTGTTTCACCTTGAAACAAGTACGATTCCTGCAACGTACCGATATACGGCGGCCTCCTGGTTAACGGGGGGCGGCCGGGGAAGCTTACTGTGAATACGACAATATCTGTGATGGCCT
>ENA-OQAN01001391-OQAN01001391.1-human-gut-metagenome-genome-assembly--contig:-NODE-1391-length-10596-cov-2.222562_pt1 | contig 10596 bp, 20 predicted proteins | sample MGYA00242735_ERZ504527 | MGnify/ENA primary metagenome ERZ504527 (study PRJEB26092, sample SAMD00036230) | human gut metagenome | host: Homo sapiens | study: EMG produced TPA metagenomics assembly of...
TGGGCCATAATCGCATTTCCGTGATTGCCGCCCATTACCTTTACTAAAAGGGAAGTAACGTTACTTCCCTTCGTTCCACCATTTATATACTGTCGGCTTGCTAAGTCCTGTTTCCCGAATACAGTCGGCTTTCCTGCCTCTGGGTAAGCCTGCTGCCATTCTTTAACCGTCTGCTCTGCAGTTGGCCTGCCGTTCCCTTCTCTCCAGTTCGTCCCGTTAACCTTGTCATTAATCTCTTGAATAGCTCTTGCCCCCATCAAATGCACTTCCTGCTTTCTTCCGTTCCGTTTATTCGGGATCAATGGTATGCCTGTTTTTTTAGAGATAAAATCTGTTCTTCTGCGATATGCCTTTTCGCCAGCGGTATAGTAAGTCTTTAGCGCACACAATACATCATAATCTGTAAAATGGTTATCATCCGATACGGTCAACCTTTCTAATCGCTCCGCCACCATGCGACAGTCTTTTTCTACCTGTTCCGGATCTATCTGGCATTGAACCGCTAAACTGCAAAGATTTTCAAGACAGTTATATCTTTTTCCGACTTCTGCCCCCTCTAATATCTTCTCTATCCAGTTGAAATAGATAGGCTTGTATCGGTTATAGTGTCCTCTTTCCTTACCTTCTATGATTCTTTTCTTGTACCATTCTGGATAAAGCTCCTTAGCCTGCTCTAAAGGGCGGCTTGCCTTGTAAAACTGCTCTATCTTCTTATCTTCTGGCAAAAACTTATTCATATACTCAATAGTTACTTTTTCGCCAACCTCAAAAGCCATAGCATACGATCCGTTTTTTGTAGCCGTCCCAACGCATCTAAAAGGCTGATTAAGGCTTTCATATTCTATTTTCTCATAAGCAGTAGTAATAAACTTTGTCCAAAACCTTGGCGTAAGATATTTTTTTGCTTCGTTCAAAGATATATATACGTTCTTCCATAATGGTAAAGGCCTTTCAAATACGTAGTAAATGTGTAGGCCATTTCCGCTACACACAATATATGTCGGCTTTGGTATCGGCTTATAATCTCGTTCCCAGCTATAAATAAGCTCATCTATTCCATGCTTCGGTTCTATATAGTCCACTTCAATACACAAGGCATACAAATATCTAGCATTTTCTATAGTTCTATTTTTGCCTATATAGCTGATGGGGCTTATCATGCAAAATTCTCAGATTTTTCAATTAAATCATACAGCTCCACATTCCCCTGTGTTATGGTATGCCGTTTACCTTTGTATTCCTGCTGTCCATTTCTATTCAACTTCGGCTTACCGCTAGGGTAGAACTGCGGCACTCTCTCCACTGCTATTCCTGCATATTCCCCGCTTATATAGTCCTCTGGTAATCTGGATACCTCTAAATCATCTCCGAAGATATCATCGTAAAAATCTATAGCGGATATGCCTTTATATCCTTTTTCAGAAAGTTCTGCTACCCACTTTGGCGGAACAATATTCCAGACGCAAGGATTTTTTATATAATCCTCATAGGTTAGTTTACTGTATCCCATCACTTCATCCCTTCCAGGCAGCCCCTTATATAGGGGGGCGTATATTAACAATACATTTTTTTTACCTTTTTGGCTCTTTAAAAAGGGGCTATATTTCACCCCTAAATCACTTTACCAACTCATGCACATAACATCAAGTTTATCTATTAGCTCTTGTACACGCTCACTCTTGCTGTCATTCTTATGCGTTTTCTGCCATTCTTCCAGAGCCTTGATAATATCCCCTATTTCAACATGACTTTCAAACTGAATTTTGTCCATGTCTAACTGCATATTTTATTCTCCTTTTCTAGTCCGTTATATTATCAATACATTTTTTTTTACCTTTTTGCTTAAAAAATATAACAGCCATTTTATTGGCTGCTACTCCTCATAATGTCCACGGCAGCTAATAATTTTAATATTCTGCAATTCGTCAATATCGTATACAAGCCTGTTCGCTTCATCTATCCGGCGGCTGTAGCCCGGCCTATACTTTAATGGTTCCGGCTTTCCTGTCCCTTTCATGGCTCCGTTTCGGCGTATATCTTCCAATAAAGCGTTAATTTTCTTCAAGGTCTTTTTGTCCTGAGTCTGCCAATACAGATAGTCAGAAAAGCCTTCCCCTGTAAATGTGAAATCATTCATTTTCCATCTGCTCCATAAAATCTTTTATCTTCTGCGTGGGCTTCCAGCTGTCAGACTCCATCTCCTGCAATTCTTCCAGAGAAAAAGAAATGGTCTGATTCTTTGCTAACTGCTCATAGCTGTGATCTATACGCTGTAAATACTCTGCGTTCTGTTTTGCCTTAGCAAGCTCGTTATATTCCTGTTCAGACAGCATAACCACATTTTCATTTTTAGGTCTGGCAATAACCACAGGTTTCCGTGGAAGGCAAAATCCATATATTTTTTTAAGTTACTTCTTAAATCAAGCGGTTTAGTAGCGATCATGCGGTTCACTTCCTTTCATGTACTTAAATATGTACGTTTTTATGTACTTATATTCTATAGTATCTTTTTTTCACTGTCAAGGTTCCAGAAAATAGTTTTTGCCTTACATATAATACATATAAGGCATATCATATCTATAATATATACGATATGCCTTGTTATTTTTGTTCACTTATTTTTTAATCTTTTCCCAGATTTCAGCATTGGCTTCCGCGTCTTTAGCAATCAGGCCTTGTAAGTAGGCTGTCACTGTAGTCCGATTATACCATGCCATGTCCCGAACATATCCGCCGTACTCGTCTAAATCCAGTTTGAAATAGTCTTTTAAGGGCTTCTTTTGTTTCGTTTCCTGCGGCTTTTTCGGCTCTGTCTTACTTTCCATAGGCTCCGGCTTTTTCGGCTGTTCTGCGGGCTTCTGTGGCTGTTCCTGCAGCAACTCCGGGTAGTCTTCCCTGATTCGCTTTAATGCCCGGCTTACAGTTCCTTTATCTTTCCCTGTGGCCTCGGAAATGTCCGTCTGCTTCGTCATCCCAGCGTTATACTTCTCTAAAATAGCCTGCTCTGTAGCATTAAGCGGCTTCTTTATGCCAGAAAAAAAGTCCTGCTGTGGCTTCTGCTGCGGCTTCTGTCAAATTTCTTTTCTTTGTCATTAATTATCTATCCTTTCCTGTAATTCACTTATAAAGTCATTGTAGTCCTGCGTTACTTTAGCTTTCGGGGCTTCTGTGAACAGATCACTTTTCATCAGCTGCACTTCTCGAATGCTACGCCTTCCCTGATGCAGGTTTCAAATACCTGTGCTCCCAGCTTCTCCGCTGCCTGCTCTATACTCCCTTTTAAGGCTTTACTGATGTTCTGACGGTCATTGTACTTTGTCAGCAGGACTCCCGCTATCTTTAGCCCCCGATTGCAGTATTTACGGATATTATTAATTAGTCCATTCAGCTGAGTAAGCCCCTGTAAAGCGTATAAATCCGCTGTTAATGGCACTATGACATAGTCAGCCGCCGTCATAGCGTTTACGGTCAACACTCCCAGCGTGGGCGGCGTGTCGATGATACAGAAATCGTAATTCCCGGACACTTCTTCCAGGCTTCGGATAGCATATATTCGCGCCCTGTCTGCGTGAAGTCCATATCTGCGCTGGATAGCATCAGGCCGCCAGGTAAGAGGTCAAAGCCCAATTTTCGCGGAATAATTGTTTCCTTCACTCCAGTTTCGCCTTTGAATACGTGGTATAGTGTTTCCTCTGCAGCCAGCATATCCACCCCACAAGAAAGTGATAAATTGCACTGTGGGTCTAGATCCACCGCTAACACTCGATAGCCACGGTTATTCAGCCCTGCAGCAAGAGCGTTGCTTGTGGTGGTTTTTCCTACCCCGCCTTTTTGATTACTTAAAACAATCGTCTTCATTATTTCCCATATTTCCCCTTTCTCCATATGTAGGAATAGCCGGGCAATACTACCCGGCTTTCCTTTACATCTATGCTTCTTCCCTTATGTACAAAAATTCCAGCAGCCGATAAACTCTCCGCAGCGTGTGCTGGCTCTGAACCTTGTCCAACATTTCAATAATCATCTTCTTATAATCCATTTCTCTGCCCCCAGTTTTTGATCAGCCCAGCGTTTAGCCCCAGTAGATAGTCTATCATTTCCGGCTTTTCAATGCTGTTTATCAAATCAATCAACTTCTTCTTTTTGTCGGCAGTCTTCACTAGATCCGCGACAATTTCGCTTGCCAGTGTTTCATTCTTTTCTTTTCCCATCGTTTTTCCCTGTCCTTTCTTTTTTCTTGCCTTAGCCAGGAAAAACTGATAAAATAGCATAGTTCCCGGCGGCGTGGTGGTCGTTGGTTTCTAGCTCCCTGTTTAGCTTTGGTCGGCAGCAGGGGGCTTTTCTTCTAAATAGGTATCATTCATACTGTACATTTTATATGTATAATACTTATTGTATGTATAGTATATATCATATGTATTGTATTTTCAAGTGTTTGTTGCAAAAAAGGGGCTTTTAGAAAAATTTTCGGTTATTTCAGCGGTTTATCCGGCGGGGGCTGCTTTCCCTATTAGACCCCTAGCCCCATGTAAAAAAGGGGTTGCCATTTGGCGTCCCCTTCTGCTTTACTGCTCTGCTTTCAGCTCACGCTTATATTTGTAAAATGTATTCCGACTCAGCCCGGTCAGCTTCATGCAATCAATATCGTTCAGTGTGCCTTCAAAATCTTTGCTGTGCTTTAATATCTCTACTTTCTTTTCAATACTCTTCTTAGTTGTCAGCTTCGCTCCTGGCTTCTGCCCTATCTGCTTCCCTTCACGCCTAGCCGTTTCAATTCCTTCTGCCGTCCTTTCGTGCAGGTCATCTACTTCCTTCTGAGCCTGTGAAAAAGCAAGTTCTATATCTTTCCTGGCTAAGTCCATCTGCAGCTTGTTTAATGCTGATATGATAGTATTCATAAAGTTATCTGTGGCCTTATCTCCTGTGCTTACTGTAATATCAATCTGCTTCTGTAATGCTTCACGATACTTACTTGTATTACAGTGCGCTTCTTTCAGGAATACAATATCAACGCCTTTATTATACAGTTCTTCGTACAGTGCCATACCTTCCGCTGCATTTCTCGCCATACGGGACACCGAATCAAATACTATCGTATCCCCTGCTTGTACCTGTTTCAGTATTTCATCTAATTTCTTCCTTCCCTGCATCTTCGTACCTGTGTAGGCTTCTTGACTTATCTTAGCATCTGGAAAAGCTTCACTGATGTTCCTTACCTGCCTTTCAATATTCTGTGTTTTCCGGCTAATTCGTGCATATCCATATATTCTTTTCATTTCAGCTTCCCCTTTGTGTATATATGTATTCAATCTAACGAACGTTACTTTGCATACTTAAAATATACCACTCTCAGAGGGAAAAGTCAATTGTTTTGATACTTTTTAAAAATACCTTACTTTTAATACTATTATATTCCTTCCGGGAAAAAGAACACTTTCCCTTTCTGCTTCTTCGGTTTTACGCCTAATTCAAGCATTTCGTTCAATAGTTCGCCTTCTGATATTTCAAGCATTTCCGCTGCTTCTCTGGTGGAAAACACTTCCTGCTGCTGATATTCAAGCCCTAAGCAGAGCCTTATTCCATTGTAGCACTGCCGAACAGTAAAGCCCTGCTCCTGCCCGCTGCGTATTAATTGCTTTAGGCTTTCGCGGTCAAGCTCTGCCATACTTCCATAATTGAACATAAGGTTATCAATAGCCGCTCCTATCGTCATATTTCGCCCCCCCTGTCCTATTCTTCCGGAATAAACTTAGGCGGTGTCATGCCGATTCGCCGACAGCTGTAACCTCGCCGTTATTTTTGTGCAGCTGGCAATCAACCCACATTCCCGGCTTATATTCAAATACTTCAAAATCTTTTGGCATTAAGGTGATAGTCTGATTCTTTGCGGCTTCAACTTTAATTCCAAAAGCCGGATCAACCGCTATAACCTTACATGCTACTACATTATTGAGTCTTCTGCTTGCTCCTGTAATTTGAATATCGTCATAATTCATCATAATTTGCTTTCCTTTCCTATTTGTTCATAACTTCATCATACAGCTTCATTAGCTCCTGCTGCTTTGGGCTGTAACGCCCCATATCATCGTCTTTCTTTAATGCCGGCGCGGCGTATTTGTCCGGATTTTTAAGAAAATCCTGCTGTCGGGCGGTGTATTTGTCTTTTAAAGCTGCAGCTGCGGCTTCTGGTATCGGCTCACCTGTCCAATCCCAGTTCCTAAAAGCCCCAAAATCAACGCCAGATAAAAAACAGGTAAAATAATAGTCCCGTAAGGCTTCCGGCGTGTGTTCGGCTGATTCAATAGCTTCAATGGCTTCTGCGGTCAAGCGTCCGCCGTTCTGCTGCCTGGCTTCCTCTATCTGCAGTTCCGTTTCAGAAGAACGCGCCCGATGAGGATAAAAGCGGTTAAGCGGTATCTGCTCCGGCGGCTGGTTAAGGTCATACAGCACCCTAAACGGCAGCCCGTAAAAAGTCACATCCTTAATACACCGATTCCGCCGCCTTAATGCTGCTCGCTTCTGCAGGTCGGCAAGCTCTACCTTTCTCAATGCCCGCTCTGCTGCCGCCTTCTGCTGTTCAGTCATCATCATCAATCACCTTCTTTCTCTGGTATGTATTCGCCCTTTTCTTCATCCCAGGTCAACGCGTTAGCTTCTAAGCTGTCAAGTAACTTCTCTTCCTGGCGTTCAGCTTGAATTTCAGCTTAATAATAAATTGGTTCGTGTTCAGGTACGAGTGATTGTTACACAGGTCAAACACGGCCAGCATCGGCGGGATTTTATAACTAATGATAGCTGCTTTTTCACGGCTGCTATTGTAGTGGTGGCCAGTTCTGTTACGCTTTCCCATTCCCCGCCCCTTTCCTTGTATACGTAAAAGGTCGGCTTACTGATATGCAGAAAAGCACACATTCCTTCAATGTCTGGAACTAACCTGGAAGCCCCTTCTATGCCGTTTAATTCGCTGTTCTTCTTATCTATGTATCGGAAAAAATCTATAATTCCTTCCCTAAATGCCTGCAAGCCCTCTGCAGTAGCCGGATATTTAGCAGGCTTTCCACCTACCGCCCGTATGCCAACGTCAAGCAAGGCTGATATATCATCTGTATTCGTCATTACTTCGTAGTTTCCGCTTGCCTGCTTCATTCCTGAGTAGTCAAGTATCTTGACGCCGTTCTCGTCACGTTTTGCCATCTTTTCACCCCTTCCTTTTTTGTGAGTAAGGATCTACCGTCAATCCTTGCCATTATTCCTTGTTCAGTGCCACTTTTAAGGCTGCCAATTCCGCAGCAGTCAACGTGATTCCCTTTAGTGGCTGCCGCTGGTCGTTCGTAACTCGCCAGAGCCGAAGGTCATAGACAGGTTCCTTCCCTCTCCAGCTGATGATATTCAGCTCCTTCTGGTAGCCTGTCCCTGTATCAGCGGTTAAAGTGGCAATAGTTTCAATGATTTCATAGTCAAATTCTGTTCGATTCATAGTTTCAGCTCCTTTCCGTGGTGGTTTTTTGGGCTTTTGTGGTGTAAACTCCTGTTTTCTGCTGGCTCGAGGAAGAAAAATCCAAAAGTAGCAAATAAATAAAACACGGGGTATGGCATATAATGTAAATCTGTATGAAAATGATACAGTGTGACTGTATCTAAAAATGATACAAGCGTATGTCCATTTTATTTTTCAGTTTTCCTCAAAAACTGCTTACACTGTATCTAAAATGATACAAGTTTGAGCTTTACACTGTATCTAAAATGATACAGCCGAATTAAATCAATTCTGTCTGCTTCTTCTTTTCTTTCTTCCGCTTTTGGTCGGCTTCAATCTGCTTTTGAACTTCTTCCGGTTCGACTTTCTGCCATCTGTCCGAAAACTGATATATGTTTTTTGTTCGCGTGGTCTTTCCATGTTCGATGCAGTCAATAAATCCCCAGTAGATTAATAAATCCCTATCTTTGACGAACTGATTCGGATTTTTATATAAATCATATGTTTTCATGTAGGTTCCCCGATTAAAATAGAACTGCCCTTCTGGTAGGCCGTCACGCTTTCCACCGAAAAGCTGCATTTTCATGTACAAATACAGCACCCGCGCATTATTAGACAGCTGTCCCCATGCGTCACTCCCTAACATACTGGAATATATGGCAGCGAAGGGTTCACCGGTCTGCTTTCCTGCTTCTTCGTTTCAAACGATTGCCGCTCATAGGTCTGTTTATTTTTGTTTCCTCTGCTTCTTCCCATTTTCCTCTATTCTCCCGTCTGCTTCCGCGGTGGTCTTATCCGGCGGCTCCCGTTCCTTCCCTGTTACTTCCTCAAAAAAATGCCAAAAGTTGGCAGATCCGTCTTTTTCATTAACTATCTCCCTTCTGAATATAAGGCAGGTCAGCCATCCACGGCGGCCATCCGGCGAAGTGATGCGACACATCATACGGTGTACGCTCTCGTGACATTTAGGGCACAAACTTATCAGATCTACATATGGATTTTCAGATTTTAAATTAAAATAGCTAATATGATGCACTTCCAGTTCCGCCTGCTGCCTTCCGCAAAGCTGGCAGGTATTATTATCGATTTCTCGCCTTTTCGCCGCTTTAGCTTTCCACTCTGGAGATTGCAGGTAGTCAAGGTATGCCTGCTTCGATATGTATGTTCTGCTTTTATTCCCATTATGGTAGTAGCTCATGTGGTGGTTCTCCTTCCTTATAACTGTTCAAGGTTAGCGGCTGCCCTTTATCTGGCAGTCGGTTCCATCATTATCTTTTTGTGAGCTGTTCAATGGCCTCAAGCGTTCGCTGCTTCCGCTCAGGCGTCAGTTCTGTTCGCATCCACAATGTAAACGATACCGGCGAGATTCCCAGTGTCTCGGCAATTTCATAATAAAAAATTCTTCTTTCAGCGATCAATTCTCTAATTTCCTGATTTTTCTTCATTTTTCTCCCTTCCTTCAATCAATAAAAAAAAGCCGCACGTACCCTAAAACATTAGCTAATTCATAGCTGTTCCTAAAGTACATACGGCTCTTGCGGCTTATCGCCCCGGCTCTTGTTATCTTATATATACATTATATAGCTATTATTGTTTAACGTCAACACAAAATGTAGTATTTTTTTGATTTATTTTAATTATTGATACAACACAAAAAAATAGGCTTTTAACGGCTTCTAATTTTGGGACGGGGAAATGTACCGGAACATGGGAAAAGTCGATTCCTGGCGATTCTATGGCTTGTAGATAAGGCGTTAGACGTTTACGAAGGCATTTATGGATTTGTAAACGGCTAAAGGCCGTTTTGACTTTACTTTTTCTATTATGTGTGGTATCTATTTAGTATTGGTTTTATTTTTTTAGTTTTAATGGCATTTAGGTCATATTTCTTCATACAGGGGAAGTATGACCTTTTTTGTATGAAATCTTATCTAAACAGCTTTTTCAAGCAAAAATTATTCATTAAAAAAATCCCACATTATGGAAGAAAAAAGATAGCCAGAGTCAGATTAACGATTAAGAAGGCCGTAACCATCTAAGGGCGTGGTTATGGCTGCTAATACTATGCCCTTTTTACATAGATTCAGAGGACTATTGCCTGTCCTCTGCAGCACAAAAAAAAATTGGCTCATGATTATCTTAAACATGATTTTCTATAAAAAGGGGATTGATACGATGCGAAAACGAGAAAAAAATAAATCCATAATACAGCAGGTGAAAGAAAGCCTGGACAGTCAGCTAGCGATTGGAAGCAGTAAGCACGCCGACAAGCTGGCCGGATGCCTTGAGTCGAGAATCTACAGCTGGGACACTTACCGGGCTTATTTACGGCATGCCTGCGATTTCACGAAGTGGGCGAAGCAGGAACATGGCTGCCGAACCCTGGACGATTGCCGGAAGTATGCAGCGGAATATATATCCCTCGCTGAAAAAATCGGATATTCGCCGTCCACCGTCAAGCTCATGGCCGCTTCTGTGGCAAAGGTCTACCAATGCAGCACTGAAAGCCTAGGAATCCGTACAAAGCCCAGGAGAAGGGCTGATATTACCCGCTCACGTGGGGTTAAAAAGTCAGATAAGCATTTTTCCGAAGAGAGAAACGCCGATTTAGTCGCTTTTTGTAAAGGAACCGGCCTTAGAAAGCACAAAGAATTAGAGCAGCTGCGGGGAAGCCAATTAGAACAACGGGACGGGCTGTGGTATATCGTTGGCGTCAAGGGGAAGGGCGGAAAAATCCGCGATATTCCAGTTTATCCGGCATATGCTGATATTGTCATTAAATGCTGCCAAAAGGCCGGAGATGGGCTTGTATGGCCTCATGTGAGCACTCACGCCGATGTTCACTCTTACCGGGCAGCTTATGCGGCCGCATGGTATCGGGATTTAGCCCGCCCTGTGGCTCAGATTCCCAAAAAAGACAGATATATTTGCCGGAATGATAAGGCTGGGGTCACTTACGACAAGGTAGCCATGCGGCAAGTGTCGCAGTTTTTGGGCCATAATCGCATTTCCGTGATTGCCGCCCATTACCTTTACTAAAAGGGAAGTAACGTTACTTCCCTTCGTTCCACCATTTATATACTGTCGGCTTGCTAAGTCCTGTTTCCCGAATACAGTCG
>ENA-OQAN01001393-OQAN01001393.1-human-gut-metagenome-genome-assembly--contig:-NODE-1393-length-10582-cov-2.655763_pt1 | contig 10582 bp, 14 predicted proteins | sample MGYA00242735_ERZ504527 | MGnify/ENA primary metagenome ERZ504527 (study PRJEB26092, sample SAMD00036230) | human gut metagenome | host: Homo sapiens | study: EMG produced TPA metagenomics assembly of...
GCCCGTTGAGAGTTGGCGCGGTGGTATTCCCCGGTGCCGCGCACGCTCGCCGTTGTTCTGGAAGTTCTACTGCTTTCGGTGGCGATTATCTGGGGCTACTCCTTTACCACTATGAAGGACGCACTCGACACCATTCCGGTGTTCGAGCTGGTCTACGTTCGCTTTCTCCCGGCTTCGCTGGTTATGTTCGCCATCTTCCGCAAACGCATCATCGCACACTTTAATGTTCGCAACCTTATCGTCGGGCTTGGTATGGGCGCACTTATGTGGGGCGCGTACGGTTTGCAGACGATTGGCCTGGCACAGACCACGGCGGGCAAGAGCGCGTTTTTGACGGGTACCTATTGCATCCTCGTGCCGTTTGCGAGCTATGTCCTGAGCGGAGAAAGGCTTACCCGTTACAACTTGGGCGCTGCATTGCTGTGCCTGGCGGGCATTGGCCTGGTGGCACTCGATAGCGTCGAGTTCAATGCTGGAGATGCCATCACGCTGGGCGGCGCGGTCTTCTTTGCTATCCAGATGGCGGTGACCGCCAAGTATGGCCGCAAGATGGATATCAACGTCATCACGTTTTGGATGTTTGTGGGCAATGGCGTTTTGAGCTTAATCACGTCGCTACTATTCGAGACTCAGGCGCCTCTGTCCGTGTGGACGCCGAGTTTTATCGGCGTGATGGTCTTCCTCTCGGTGGGCTGCACGTGCGTGGCACTGCTCGTCCAAAACGTCGGTCTGGCGCACGTCCCGGCCTCGACGGGCTCGCTGCTTCTTTCGATGGAGTCGCCCTCGGGTGTGCTGTTCTCGGTGTTGTTGATGGGGGAGCGCTCACCTCGCGCCTGCTTTCCGGCTTTGCGCTCATCTTTTTGTCGATTATCTTGAGCGAGACGCATTTCGATTTCTTGCGCCGAAAATCACACCCGCATTTGTAAACAACTTGTTGCGCCGCCCTCCCGGGGCGGCATTTTTTATGTCATGCCCTTACAGTTGTACCTTGCACTTTACGCTGTCAAAGTGCGTGCTGCAAAAACGTTACTGGAGGGCATCTATGGCATCAGCTCTGTCCGATCTTCAACCGCAACCAGCGCCTCAGGCTACCGCAGCGGCGCAGACCGCTATCGGCGATGGTCTGGTCAAAGAAGCCCAGGCATTTGCCGGTGAGCTTGCCGCATGGCGCCACGATCTCCATCAGACGCCCGAGCTCGGTAACAATCTTCCGCAGACGTCTGCCTATATCCAGGCACGTCTGGACGAGATGGACATTCCCCATACCACGCTTGTCGACGGCTCCTGTGTTGTTGGCCTGATCGGTGCCGGTGCGGCCGCGGCTGCTCAGGGCAATGGTACGTGCGCGGACGAGCAAACCGGTACGGTTATCATGCTTCGCGGCGACATGGATGCCCTGCCCGTTGTCGAGGAATCGGGCGAGCCTTTCGCTTCCACCAACGGGTGCATGCACGCTTGTGGCCACGATATGCATGCGACGGCGCTGCTCGGCGCGGCCCGTTTGCTCAAGGCCCGCGAGGCCGAGCTTGTCGACGCCAATGCCACCGTCAAACTGCTGTTCCAGCCGGGTGAGGAGACCTTTGAGGGAGCCCGCGCTGCCATCGCCGATGGCTTGCTGCAGAACCCGCGCCCCCAGGCTGCCTTTGCCATGCACGTCAACAGCCAATCGCCGCTCGGCCTGGTGCTCTATGGGAGCCCGGCGCTTTCGGGCGTGTACGGTTTCCGCATCACGCTGCAGGGCAAGGGCGGCCATGGCTCGAGCCCCGAGATCTGCATCGACCCATCACGGCCGGCGTCCATGTGCACCTGGCGCTCCAGGAGCTTATCTCCCGCGAGGTGCCAGCGGCCAAGGAAGTCGCACTTACCGTTGGTAAGTTCGCTGGCGGCTTGGCGGCCAACGTCATCCCCGACACCTGTGTGCTCGAGGGAACGCTGCGCGGCTTCGATGTCGAGCTCATGACTCATCTCAAGGAGCGTATCGCGGAGGTCGTCAACGGCGTTGCCGCAACATATCGTACGCCGGCAGCCATCGAGACGCTTTCGGACGTTCCGCCGCTCGTGCTCGACAGCGATATGACCAGGCGTCGCTTGGCTACGTGGGCGCGGTGCTGCCCAAGGCTGCCTTCCTGCCGCTGTTCCACGCCATGGCGAGCGAGGACTTCGCGTTGATCTCGAGCGAGATCCCGAGTGCGTACTTTACCGTGGGCGCTGCCGTGACTGATACGGACGAGCACTTTGCTCAGCATCATCCCAAGGCACGCTTTAGCGATACCGAGCTTCCCCTTGGCGCCGCGGCTTATGCCGCCGTCGCTCTCGGATACATTGCGGACCACAAGGAGTAATCCATGTCCCAGCAACGTAAGTTCTTCCCCGGCTGGCTCGTGGTGGCCTCCAGCTTTGTGATCATGGCCACGTGCTACACGATTTTCGTTAACTGCATGACTATTCCTTCCGCACCAAGCCTTCCGAGATCGGCCTGAAGCCGCTCGGCGAGAACCCGGGCGATCCGTCCGTCTCGACGGCTGGCGACAAGGACGAGCACACGGCGCCCGAGGTTAGCGTCGGCTGGTCTCGTATCAAGAAGAGCCCGGCATTTTGGCTGCTTGTCGTCGCCTTCCTCTTTATGGGCTTGGTCAATGGCGCCATCCTGCCCAACCAGGTTACCAACATGACGAGTGTTACCGTCAACGGTGCCAAGATTGTCACGGGCGGCCACGATCCCATGTGGGCGGGTACCGTACTTTCGGCCTACATGGTCACCGTCGTTATTGCCAAGATTTCGCTCGGTGCGATCTATGACCGCTTTGGCCTGCGCTTTGGCAATATCCTTGGCTCCGTTGCGTGCATTATCGCCTGCGTGGCGCTGTGTTTCCCGACGACGGACCTCGGTCCTATTGTCGCCGCTGTGAGCTTTGGTGTTGGAACGTGCATGGGCACCATCACGCCTACCATCGCCGCGTCCAAGCAGTTTGGCATGGCCGACCTGGGTAAGGTCACGGGCACCATTACCTCGCTCGAGATGGTCGGCGGCACCGTGGGCGCCATTGTCTCGGGCGTGCTGTTCGATGCCACGGGCTCCTTTGCGAGCACCTGGATTGTGTGCCTGGCGTGCTCCGTGGTCATGCTCGTGTTCCTGCTGGCATCCGAGCCCATCGCCGCCAAGCTGCGCGCAAGCGTGGCGGGGGAGTAGCGGGTCGCCGCCTATTCCTGTTTGCCTGTCTGCCGTGTGCTGGAAGCCGAATGGATGCCCGTACTGTCATTCGGTTTCCAGGGCAGCCACGGGTCTACGAAATGAGCTCTTTTCCTCCGTCCCAAGGGATCACGTAATCCGAAGGGGACGGAGGAAAAGGGATCACAAACCGCGGCGGCGTGTCTGGCCGAACGAGTCCCCATACCCTCGTTCGGTCAGACACGCCGCCGCGTTGCTGCTTTGTGCCGTATAATGTCCACTACCTATGACGCGATACAAAAGAAAGGTGTTTGCCCATGCAGGCACAGAAGGCGGAGGGAACCCGCGACCTTATCGGCGCCGAGATGCGCGCTTGGCAAAAGATGCAGCAGATCGCTGCCGGCGTGTTCGAGCCGTTTGGTTTTAAACCCATCGAGACGCCCGCGATCGAGCAGGTGGACGTCTTTGTCCACGGCATCGGCCAGTCGACCGACGTCGTGCGCAAGGAGATGTTCCGCGTGTTTAGCGGCGCCAACCTGGAGCGCGTCTTTACCGAGGGCACCGATACCAAGCTCAAGCCCAAGCAGCGCCTGGCCCTTCGTCCCGAGGGCACGGCCGGTGTGGTGCGCGCCGTCGTGGAGAACAACCTGGTGCCCCAGGGCTCCACGCCGTTTAAGGCTACTACGCCGAGGCCATGTTCCGCGGCGAGCGTCCCCAGAAGGCCGCCTGCGCCAGTTCCATCAGGTGGGCATCGAGTGGCTCGGCGCTCCCGATCCGGCGGCAGACGCCGAGTGCATCATCATGCTCATGGAGTTCTACAAGCGCCTGGGCTTCGACCTTTCCAAGCTTCGCCTGCTTATTAACTCGATGGGCGATGCGCAGTGCCGTCCGGCTTACCGCGAGCAGGTCAAGCAGTTTATCCTCGATCACGCCGACGAGATGTGCGATGAGTGCCGCGAGCGCGCCGAGCTCAACCCGCTGCGCGCCTTCGACTGCAAGAACGACCACTGCCGCGAGATCATGGCCGACGCCCCGCTGATGGGCGACAACCTGTGCGACGAGTGCCGTGAGCACTACGAGCAGGTCAAGCGCTATTTGGATGCGGCGGGTATCGAGTATGTCGAGGATCCCACCTTGGTGCGCGGCCTGGACTACTACACCCGTACTGTCTTTGAGGTCGAGGCTCCCGGCGCCGGTGTCGGCTCCATCGGTGGCGGCGGTCGTTATGACGGCCTGGTCGAGCTCGAGGGTGGCAAGCCCACGGCAGGCGTCGGCTTCGCTGTCGGTTTTGAACGCGCCTGCTGGCCTTGCAGGCCTTTGGCAGCGACCTGGGTGCCGAGGAGGTCCCGTGCGTCTACGTCGCCAATGCCGGCAAGGAGCTGCGCCAGAACGTCTTTGCCATTACGCAGGAGCTTCGCGCCGCAGGTATCGTGACCGAGGCCGACTATCAGGCCGTTCCCTTAAGGCCCAGTTTAAGCAGGCCGACAAGGTGGGCGCTAAGCTCATCCTAGTCCTGGGTGGCGACGAGCTTGCCGCCGGCAAGGTCAAGGTGCGCGACATGCAGAGCCACGACGAGGTACTGGTCGATCTGGACAACGTCGTCGAGGCGGTTCGCGAGCGCCTGTAGCGCATCTTTTTGAGCTTCGGGCCTGCTAACGTGCCCTGCTCATGGAGAGCGATTGTTACGGGGGTGTTTCGCTTTTATGCGGAATGCCCCGTTTACGTATGCCGCCCACCGAGAAATACGACCATTTAGGGCAAAAACCTTTGCAATGCAGAAAATACTTTTGTGTGGTAAAGCGCAATCAGTGTCGAAAGTATTTCTCAAGCGCCTATAATGAATACCGCATGTTACGTGCATAGAAGGAGGAATGGGAGGAAACGTGGCTGAGAACCTAAGCAACCAGTCTGTACCCGAAGCCGCGGCGCGCGTCGCTGCCGTGGTCAACCGCCTCGTTAACCGAATCGGCTCGAATGCCGAGTCCAGGGAGCGTCTCGCCGAGATCGAGATCCCCGAGGAGCTGCGCGACAATCTGGCGCTGTTCTTGCGCCTGGAGCGCCGTGTGCTTAGCGAGTATGATCCCGAGATCGCGGACCTGTTCGACAAGATTTTGACAGCCGAGATTGTGGTCAATGCCGGCAACCCCGGTACCTGCGCTGCCGACGAAGCCGTCGACGAGCAGGGCGTGCCCACCGCCGACGAGCCCACTGCCGTGGCATTTCGTGAGGTCGTCGATTTGATCGACAGCCTGCCGCTCGATAAGCAGCAGGTCATCGTTCGCGCCTTTACGAGCTTTTTCCATCTGGCAAACCTGTCGGAGGAGAACTACCGTGTGGCGCAGCTGCGCGAGCGCGAGGCCGGTGCGTCGACCGATACCGAGGTCGATCCCGCTAACGAACTCACCGTCGCCTATCACCAGTTGGTAAACGAGATGGGTGTCGAGGGTGCCAACGAGCTGCTCGGCAAGCTTGAGTTCCACCCTGTCTTTACCGCACATCCCACCGAGGCTCGTCGTAAGGCCGTCGAGGGCAAGATTCGCCGTATCTCCAACCTGCTGGAGGAGCGTCCGCGTCTGGGCGGCTCTGACCTGGTGGAGAACGAGCGCCACATGCTGCAGGAGATTGACGCCCTGGTTCGCACGAGCCCCATCGCGCTCAAGAAGCCCACGCCGGTCGAGGAAGCCGATACCATCATCGACATCTTCGATAACACGCTGTTCGACGTTATCCCCGTTATCTATCGTCGTTTTGACGATTGGGTGCTGGGCGACAAGGCCGGTACTGTGCCGCCGCTGTGCCCGGCGTTCTTCCATCCCGGCAGCTGGATCGGTTCCGACCGCGACGGTAACCCCAACGTCACCGCCAAGGTGAGCCGTGAGGTCGCCGCCAAGTACTTTACGCACATGGTGCTCAAGCTCGAGGACAAGTGCCGCCACATCGGCCGCAACCTTACGCTCGAGCTACCTACAGCAAGCCGTCGGCCGAGCTCATTAACCTGTGGAACCATCAGTCGAGATGAGCCTCGTTACACGGCCCGCGCCGAGCTGATCTCCGAGCACGAGCCGCATCGCGCCGTCATGCTCGTCATGGCCGACCGCCTGAACGCCACCGTCCGTCGTATCACCGACACCATGTACCACAGCGCCGACGAGTTCCTGGATGACCTGCGCGTCGTCCAGCGTTCGCTGGCCGCCTGCGGTGCCGTCCGTGCTGCCTACGGCCCGGTCCAAACCATCATCTGGCAGGTCGAGTCCTTCGGCTTCCACATGGTCGAGATGGAGTTCCGTCAGCACTCCGTGGTGCACGCCCGCGCCCTCAAGGATATCCACGAGAACGGTATCCATGGCGACCTGCAGCCCATGACGCGCGAGGTCATCGATACCTTCCGCGCTATCGGCTCCATCCAAAAGCGCTACGGCAAGAAGATGGCGCACCGCTACATCATCTCGTTCACCAAGAGCGCCCAGCATGTGGCCGACGTCTTTGAGCTTGCCCACCTGTCCTTTGCACACGAGGAGGATGTCCCCGAGCTCGACGTGATCCCGCTGTTCGAGCAGCTCGAGGACCTCGAGGCTGCGTCGACGTGCTCGACCAGATGCTTACGCTGCCCGTGGTGCAAAAGCGCCTTGCCCAGACCAACCGCCGCATGGAGGTCATGCTGGGCTATTCCGACTCCTCCAAGGACGCCGGTCCTACCACGCCATGCTCGCGCTGCACTCCGCGCAGGAGCGCATCGCCAAGTGGGCCGAGAAGAACGATATCGACCTGGTGCTCATGCACGGTCGCGGCGGTGCCGTGGGCCGTGGTGGCGGCCCGGCCAATAAGGCCGTGCTGGCGCAGCCCAAGGGTTCGGTCAACTGCTTCTTTAAGCTCACCGAGCAGGGCGAGGTCATCTTTGCCCGTTACGGCAACCGCACGCTGGCTCAGCGCCATGTTGAGTCCGTTGCCGCCGCAACGCTTTTGCAGTCGGCCCCGAGTGTCGAGAAGACCAACACCGAGACCACGCAGAAGTTCTGGGATATGCCGAGAAGCTCAACGCCGCAAGCCACGAGCGCTATCTGGACCTGCTGAACACCGAGGACTTTACGCCGTGGTTCTCGACCGTGACGCCGCTGACCGAGGTCGGCTTGCTGCCGATCGGCTCGCGTCCCGCCAAGCGCGGCTTGGGTGCCAAGTCGCTCGACGACCTGCGTACCATTCCGTGGATCTTCAGCTGGAGCCAGGCGCGCATCAATCTGGCCGCTTGGTACGGCTGGGTACCGCCTGCGAGCAGTTTGGCGATCTGGACCAGCTTAAGGCTGCCTACCAGGAGTGGCCGTTCTTCCGCACCTTTATCGACAACATCGAGATGTCGATCGCCAAGACTGACCAGCGCATCGCCAAGATGTATCTGCACCTGGGCGATCGCCAGGATCTGTCCGAGAAGGTCTTTACCGAGATGCAGCTCACCCGTAAGTGGGTCCTTGCCATCGTCGGTGACGAGTGGCCGCTGCAGCGCCGCCGCGTGCTCGGCTGCGCCGTTCGCGTGCGCAATCCCTACGTCGACGCCCTGTCCATCGCCCAAGTCCGCGCCCTTCGCGAGGTGCGTATGAACCAGGACGAGATGGCGGAGGAGAAGAAGGCCGAGTATATGAGCCTGATTCTTTCGACTGTGACCGGCGTCTCGGCAGGATTGCAAAACACGGGGTAATCGATAGCCCTGCGGCTCTCACCGGGACCCGATGGTTCCCTCTGAATGCGTCCTCGCACTTGAAGCCCCCTTATCCTGCTCCTTCGGAGCTGCGGATAAGGGGGCTTCGTGCTGCGGAATGCATTCAGAGGGAAACCCATCGGGTCCTTCGTCCTCGGTCTTCAGGGATTGGGGCTGAAGGGATTAAAGTGCGCTTCGCGCCTAATGTGGAGTGCGGCGAGGGCTTCTTGCGTCCTGCGGAGTGTGCCTAAAAGTAAACTAATGGCGGGCCCTGCGATGTCCGGTCTTCGGTGGATTACTGCTGGGGGAATAATGGCGCGCTTCGCGCGTTTTGGATGGGGTTTGTCCCGGCGGCGCGTTTGGCGCTTCGCGCCTCGCGTCTTATCGATTGGGATTGAGATACATTTGGCGCTTCTCGCCTTACGACTGTTCCGGCCGCGGTCCTTTTTGGGATCGCGGCCGTTTTGTTGTGGGTCAAATATGAACGTTGTGTTAATGAGTCGGTAGACGGTGGTGTTTTTCGGTGAGCGGCGTATCCTTCCAACGGTTTATCTAGTGTGTCAGTTGAAAAGGAAGAGGGCGCTCGTCATTGTTTGAATGTGAACTGCCGTTTGACCACAAGACGTTGCATCTGGAGCTCGAGGATAAGAACTTCGCGGGTGTGATGGAAGGTCATCAAAACGAGTTTAAGACCACGAAATCGCAGGAAGAGCTGGTAGAGGAGTCACTTGCCAACCCTTATGGCTCGCCTTCGCTCGAGGAGCTTTGTGCTGGCAAGAGAGATATCGTCATTATTAGCTCCGATCATACGCGCCCCGTTCCCTCGCGTGTGACGATGCCTATTCTGCTGCATCACATCCATTCCGCTGCACCCGAGGCTCGCGTGCGTATTTTGGTTGCTACGGGTATGCATCGTCCGTCGACGCACGAGGAACTCGTCAACAAGTATGGCGAGGAGATTGTTGCCAACGAGGAAATCGTTATGCACGTCGCGACTGACGACAGCATGATGAAAAAGATTGGCACCCTGCCTTCCGGTGGCGAGTGCATCATCAACAAGATTGCCGCCGATTGCGATCTGCTGCTTGCCGAGGGCTTTATTGAGCCGCACTTCTTTGCCGGTTTCTCTGGTAGCCGCAAGTCCGTCCTGCCTGGCATCGCCAGCTACAAGACCATCATGTACAACCACAACGGCCAGTTTGTGAATGATTCCACTCGCGTGCCGGCAACCTGTGCCACAACCACGTGAGCGAGGACATGTTTGCTGCCGCCGAGATGGCTCACCTTGCCTTTGTGCTTAACGTGGTGCTCAACGGCAAGCACGAGGTCATTGGCTCCTTTGCCGGCGACATCCACAAGGCGCACGAGGCCGGCTGCGACTTCGTGAAGAGCCTTGCCGGCGTTGAGCCCGTCGAGTGCGAGATTGCCATCACTACCAACGGTGGTTACCCGCTCGACCAGAACATCTATCAGGCCGTGAAGGCATGTGCGCTGCCGAGGCCACGCTTCCCGAGGGCGGTGTGATCATCGATGTCGCCGGTTGTGCCGACGGTCACGGTGGCGAGGCTTCTATCACAACATCGCCGACAACGATCCGGCAGAGTTTGAGCGCGCCTGCATCGATCGTCCTAAGGACGAGACCCTGCCCGATCAGTGGACGAGCCAGATCTTTGCCCGCATCCTGGCGCATCACCCTGTGATCATGGTCACCGACCTGTGCGATCACCAGATGCTCAAGGATATGCACATGACGCCGGTCAACACTATCGAGGAAGCGCTCAAGCTCGCCTTTGAGATGAAGGGTGCCGATGCCAAGGTCGCCGTCATCCCCGATGGCCTGGGTGTTGTTGTCGCACAGCACTAGTGCGCGGCTTAAACGAATCGTTTATAACCGACAAGAAAGATAAGGTTTTATGCTTACCAAACTCCTCTGCGAATTCGGCGCAACGGCCCTCATGATCGTCTTTGGCGTGGGCGTTCACTGCGATACCGTGCTCAAGGGCACCAAGTATCAGGCTCCGGCCATATGTTTGCCATCACCACCTGGTCCTTTGGCATCTCGGTCTGCCTGTTTGTCTTTGGTGGCGCTGTGTGCATGAACCCGCCATGGTGCTTGCCCAGTGCATCGTCGGCCTGGTGCCGTGGGGCAACTGCATCCCCTTCATGCTTGCCGATATGCTCGGCGGCTTTGTGGGTGCCGTGATCGCTTGGTTTATGTATGCCGATGAGTTCAAGGCTTCCGAGGCGTCGTCGACCCCATTGCCCAGCGCAACATCTTCTCGACCAACCCCACCACCGAGGGCACGAACTATGCTCGTAACTTCTTCTGCGAGGCTATCTGCACCTTCGTGTTTATCAGCGCCATCCTTGCTGCTGCTAGCCGTGCTGGTGAGAACGTTCTGTTGCTCGCCATCTGCGTCGGCCTGATTGTCTGGGCCGTTGGCATGGGCATGGGAGGCATTACCGGCTTCGCATGAACCAGCTCGTGACCTTGGTCCTCGCATGGCCTATCAGGTGCTGCCGATCAAGAACAAGGCTGACAACAACTGGAAGTATGGCCTGCTTGTTCCTGGCATCGCGCCGTTTGTCGGTGCTATTGTGGCCGCGCTGTTTGTGCATGGTTTCTTGGGCATGTTCTAGTCCGAGCAATTGATATAACGTCCGGGTCCGGCATAGGGTATCTTTCCGCCGCACTCCGCAGGACGCAAGAAGCTCCCGCCGCA
>ENA-OQAN01001394-OQAN01001394.1-human-gut-metagenome-genome-assembly--contig:-NODE-1394-length-10581-cov-2.838722_pt1 | contig 10581 bp, 11 predicted proteins | sample MGYA00242735_ERZ504527 | MGnify/ENA primary metagenome ERZ504527 (study PRJEB26092, sample SAMD00036230) | human gut metagenome | host: Homo sapiens | study: EMG produced TPA metagenomics assembly of...
ATGTTACTTTCAGATTCTTCACTTCAGCCTCGCCACCTTGTGTATAGAAATGCAGTGCATTGTAAGGAACTGTCGGGAAGACAGGTTGGTCATGGCGATACGGCCACCGTCCACAAAGATCTCAACGGAACATTTGTCCACAAATACATTCAAATGATAAGTCTTGCCTTCACACAATGAAAGAGGTGCCCATGTACCCAGCGCGAAGTCATTCACATAGTTCACAGATTCAGTCTTGCGGTGATCATCCGTTTCCTTTGCATGAGGTTCTGACTTCTCGCCAAAGGCTACAAGTCCGCTCTGTGTACGGTCCATCACCAGACGTCCGGCTTTCAGATCCAGATAGATGTCAGTCTTTTCACCTTTGTCATTCATCAGCTGGAAGCCTACTGTCTGAGCCTTGTTCGGCGTAATGTCCATTTCGAGCTCGCAAGCTCCTTCCTGACCGGTTGCCAGCGGACTAACCAGATGTTCATCGGTCATAACGAAATCGTTACATCCGCAGTTCCCTTACGCAGGCCTTCTGTTTCTTTCACAGCATTGGCTGCCATATAGATTTCTCCATCCTTCGTATAGAGAGACAGTTCACGAGGCAAGGCATTGGCTCCACGATACTGGCGGATCGGAGTTACGTTGGCATACTGCCAGTTGCTCATCCAGGGCACAGCTACTACACGTTCACCCAGATTAGAGAAGCAGACTGTAGCGTAATGATCCTTACCAAAGTCAAGCCATTTGGTCACACTCTTGTCGGTATCACAGTGGAATTCCTTTCCGTCGAAATCACCTACAAAGTATTCTGTTGCACTGCCACCGAACGGACATCCCGGATTGATATTGACAATCATCACCCATTTCATCTTGTTCTTGTCACCGTCAACAGGCAACTGGATGAAATCCGGACATTCAAACTGATTGGTCTGTACACCGTATCCTTCACCAAACTGGCTCAGATATTCCCAGTTCTTCAGATCCGTAGACGAATAGAAACGCATGTTCTTGTCGGCAGAAACAATCATATACCATTTCTGAGCCGGTTCATACCAGAAAACTTTCGGATCTCGGAAATCCTTCAGTCCGTCAAACGGAGTCAGAATCGGATTTTTTTCATATTTCGTATAAGTACGTCCGTTGTCAGTACTGTAAGCCATACACTGGATCTGTCCGTGTTCGTCACTGGCAGAAGTATAGAACGCAATCATGGCATCCTTTCCATAACCGGCACTGTTGTTTTTGTCAATTACCGTACTTCCGGAGAAAATATGTCCCAGAGTGTCGCGCGCAATAGCCGGATCCAGATGATCCCAATGAATCAGGTCTTTGCTGACTGAGTGTCCCCAGTGCATGTTTCCCCACTTCGAACCGTAAGGATTATACTGGAAATACAGGTGATATTCTCCGTCCTTGTACACCAGTCCGTTGGCATCGTTCATCCAGCCGTAAAGCGGAGTATGGTGATAAACCGGACGATAATAGTCCGTATTGGCAGTATTAAACGTATCAGCCAGCTGAATGCTGTCCCAGCAGATAGCATCTGCTGCTACACGACCGATCGTCAGTGTTGCTTCCTTGGCACCCTGAGGCAAAGCAAAAGGCACATAATATTCCACACTGTCAACAGCCAGCCGGACATCCATGGCCATATCGGCAGGGCTTCCGGTCACAAGCTTCACCTTTCCTTCATTACAAGATTCCTGAATGGGGAGAATTAAATATTTAGTCGGGTTTGTGATGTGAACAATAGTAAGTGTATCACCCTGATGTTCAAAACTGATGGCACTCTTTTGCGGTTGACAGGCAGCCAGCGCAGCAGCTGTTGTCAAGGCCATTGTCAGATGATAAAAATTCTTTTTCATGGTTGCAGTTTATTTATGCGTTAAAGATACTATGTTTAAAAACTTTTCTGTCAATAAAATCATTATTTTCAGTTATCAGAACTTCAGACTGGCACTGAATTCCACTGTAAACGGACGGATATAGCTACCTGCCATTACGTGTCCGGCATACTGACCGGCATCTTCTTTTTCAATCAGTTCAGCACCGGCAATACTTCCTTTTGCACCAGTCTGGTTCAGGAAGTTTACTACTGTACAGCCCAGAGCCAGCTTCTTGTTCACCTGCCAGTTCAATCCTCCAAAGGTTTCCCAGCGGCCATTGAAATAGTAGCATCGTTGATGTTCGCATAAGTCTTGCTGAAGTAACGGAAGCTGGTCCAGATTTTCAAATCCTTGGTAATCATATAGCTCGGATCGATTTCCACAATCACTTCCGGAATTTCAGCTACGATATTGCCCGTAGCATTGATGCTGCCTACATATCCGTCAGAGAAAGTAACGGAAGTTTCATATTTCTTGTAGGTCGGTTTCTGGTAAGTGAAGAGGAAGTGAAGATCAAATCCCTTGAACGGACGTGCAACAACATCAGTGTCCATCCCAAAGTCTTGATATCATTAATTCAGCGGAGCCGCCATGATTTCAGTCTGTCCGGCAGCTGTCTTATGCTGCAGATTCAGTGTAGAGTTGTTGTTTGTCTTTGAAATATAAGAGAACAGTGAAGTCAGGCTCAACCATTCGTTGTTGTAATAGATTCCGGCACGTCCCAGAGGTACGGAGATTTTATCCGTATTCGGTAAGGTAGCAGGAGCAAAATTTTCAATCTTCGGATGCTGGGTGATATAAGTAAAGTCACCGGTAAATCCGAATTCCTTTGTCAGTTTATAAGTAACGGCAGCAGTCAATGCATAGTTCAGCCAGTCATAACTCATTGAAGTCGGAGCTATTTTAGTTCCATCAGGCGCTGTGGCTCCCAGATAATAGTTTGCAAAACGACCGACATATTCGCCATTTGCATTGGTTACGGCTGCGTTCTCACCGCGCAAAGCCTGATATTCCAGACGGGCACCATAATACAGGTTCAACTTATCTGTGATATCCCAATCATGCGTAAAGTAAAGAGCCAGTTTGTTTTCATGGCCTTTATAATATTCAGAAGCATTCTTGTTGAAATCATAGTAACAACCGCTTCCGGCATAAGTACGGCCGGAGTATGTTGCGTAATCAGCATTATACAAACGCACCGGATAACTTCCATCCATCGGAACTGACTGGTCATACATGGTTGTAGATGAGGTATAGTCAACATCATAGTACCATTCATTCAGGCCCAGTCGCCAGGTACTGTTGTTTACCTTTCTTGACAACTCTGTGGTAAACATGAAGGAATCGATAAAGCCACGATTCAGACAAGACATACGGCTCTGTACATATTCACCGGTGTATGGCTGCATGCTGCCGTCAACGGCTTCATACAAATAATTGATTCCGGCTTCATTCTGATCAAGCGACATCGGAGTCTGATAAACCAAAGAGCCGAGTGAATGATCATATTTCATTACTGTTTTCCAGTTCAGACCGTTGTCCCAGGTGTAATTATTCATCAAAGTAAATTCACTACCCCTGTTCTGGCTGGCATCATACAGATTGGTCTTCTTAAGTTCGCCGGTACGCATGTCGCGATAAACCATCTCATTGTCAACCGGCAAATAAGAAGTGGTACCCAATGCAAAATCACCAAACTCACGGACACTACCGTCACCTACATAAACGAAAGGAGCTGACTGTGTAGCGTAATTATATACCGGGTGGCTGTTGCTGTAATGATAGATGGCTGTCAGTTCACCCCGGTTGTCATTATACTTCTTCGTAAGAGCAAACTTATAGATCTGCGTACGATCCTGGAAAGGAGTAGATTTAATCTTAAAGGTTCCCGGATCAAAATCCTGGTAAATACTTCCACTATAGAACCAGTCCTTGGCAAGGCTTCCGTTCAGGTTCAATGAACCTCCTGCATTCCAAAATGATTGGTCTTATAGTTCAAGGTACCATGAAAGCCTTTTTCTCCAAGTTGAGTAAAAGAATTGACTGCATAACCGATGTTTCCGGTAGTAATGGCAGTTTCTGAAATCTTCAGCAAGCACATGACTCAAGCTGGCATCTGCGCGCCAAAGAGAATTGACCGAATGCGGATTCGTGGCATAAGTAACCGGAATTCCATTCTCCAGGACATTGACATCTGCAGAAGGAAGGCCGATCTGAATTTCACGGGGACCATTGGCACTGGCTGCATTCAGCATTACATTACGATTGCCTTCTTCTTTAGAAGTAGAACCATCTTCACCTTTGGAAGAATTGTTTTCTTGTGCATATCCATTCACACAAGCTAAAGCGAGCAGCAATACAACTGCTTTCATACGATCTGAGAACTGTTCTTTTTTGATCTTCATAGCATTTAATTTAAAATTGCATGAAAGATTATTTATTTGTTTGCTGCAAAAGTAGGTAATCAACAGGTTATAGGATATAAGGGATGTTACATCCCGTAATAATATTGTTTCATGTAACAATATTACAACAGAATGTAACATTTCTACAAATAGCAGGATCTGCTCCTCCCAGCTTTCATCCCAGCTGATGGAAAAGCGTCAGCGTAACTTATATACATTGAAGGAGGAAACAGTATATCCGCTGCCTTCTGTTCCGAAGGACATTTGATTGTAAGGACTTGAGGGGAACACCAGGTTAGTCATCACAAACTTTCCATCCTCACCAAAAGCTTCTATACTTGACCGATCGACAAACAGACGCAATCTGAGAGTCTTCCCTGCATGCACAGGAGCAGCGGTTACAGCCGGGAAGTCATTGCTGAAGTCCACCTTCCCGCTCTTGCTCCGATCCATCACAAACTGTTTACGCAACAGATCATAATACATAGAAACTTGCTCACCCTTCTCATTCTGTAAGTTCAAAGATATCTTCGAAGCATCTGCAACCTGAATCTCCATTTCGATTTCGTAAGCTCCGTTATTGTCTTTAAGCAAACTTTCAATCTTATATGAATCGGCCACTTTGAATGAAGGGACAGAAACTTTTTCACCACGGGCTTGTTTCATCTCCCGTGAAGGAGTGCTCTTCAGATAAAATTCTCCACCGGCCTTATAAAGAGTCAAATCACGTGCAATGGTATTGGCACTACGATACTGCCGTGTCGGAACATTATTGGCATATTGCCAGTTACTCATCCATCCCAAAGCAATGCAGCGTCCGTCGGGAGCATTGTTCCAGGTCACAGTAGCATAATTATCTTTTCCCCAGTCCATCCATTTAGTCTGAACCGGCGATTCATTGACAAACGTCTTTCCATCAAAAGAACCCACAAAATATTGTGCAGCGCTTCCTCCGAATGGTCCTCCCGGATTGATATTACAGATCAGAACCCATTTTTTCTCCCGAGATCCTTCAACAGGAAGTTCAATCAAATCCGGACACTCCCAAACACCTCCATGAGCTCCTTGCATCTTTCCAAACTCACTTTCTTTCTTCCAGTCCTTCAGATTGACGGATGAATAGAGCTCCATATGCTGACCCACAGCTAAAATCATAACCCAATGCTTGCCTGGTGCATACCAGAAAACCTTCGGGTCACGAAAATCTTTTTCCAAAGAAGTTATTATTGGATTTCCTGCATACTTCACAAAAGTTTTGCCATTATCCAGACTGTACGCCATACTTTCAGACTGAACATCTCCCCAGGGAGTTGACTTAGCAGAAGTATAGAAAGCAATAACCGCATCTTTTCCGAATCCGGCAGTGTTGTTGTGATCAACTACGCATGAGCCACTGAAAATAGCTCCCCATGCATCCGGAACTATGGAAACTCCCTCAAAATTCCAGTGGATCAGATCTGACTGGTGGAATGTCCCCAATGCATGTTTCCCCACACTGAACCATAAGGATTATACTGAAAGAACAAATGATATACACCGTCCTTATAAAACATTCCGTTAGGATCGTTCATCCATCCATAGGCAGGAGTATGATGGTAAACCGGACGGAAGGTTTCTTTATTAGACATATCAAACGAATCAGCCAGTTTCAACTCTTTCCAGCAAACAGCATCTGCCGGCAATCCTTGTATATCTACAGAGATTTGCTGTCCTTTATAGTCAGACAAGATGAACGGAACATAAGAGTCAACTCTTTCACGAGCTAAGCGGACATTCATCAATGTTCCCCGCTGTTCATTATCTTTCACAATGCAAACTTTACTTTCCGGAGCATCATCCTGAACTGGAAGAATCAAAAACTTTGCTGTTACATTCAAAGAAACAATATTCTGCTCATTCACCAGATGACGGACTGTCAGAGAAGAATCGGCTTGTGAGGTTGAAGTCATTCCCAGTAATATACTCAGGAAGACCGCTTTCAGCGTATAAGTATACTTTTTCATAAATAAACGATTTATTTGTTTTCTCAGCCTCAGCCTATTACAGGCAAAGGCTGAGATAATAATTATTATTCATATCCTTTATTCTGAGTGTACAGTCCCGGAATATAATACAACTGGTTGTATGGTATCGGGAAAAACTCATTCTTACCGGCAGTAAAGTGAGCATCTTTATAATACTGTCCATAAGCCTGTCCTTCATACACATCATTCTGTTCACTCTGGAAATAAGCATTCAGCGTCTTGGAAGCAATACCCCAACGGCGCAAATCAAAGAAACGTCCGTTTTCCATCGCCATCTCCAGTCTACGTTCCCAGCGCAGACATTTACGTGCTATTTCTTTCGTTGTAAAATAACCCTCCGGATACAATGCTATCTCACACTGATCTTTTGCATAGCTGATATGTTTATCTATAGACAAAGAAGCACGATGACGAATATCATTAATGATATTCAAAGCTTCAGGCAATCTGTCCAGTTCTATCAGTGCTTCTGCACGCATCAGCATGACATCTGAATAACGGAATACATAATCATTCATTGCAAAAGCCTGCCAGGAACCATTATAAGTTTCCCCTTTTGAGCGCTGAGGTACCTCTTTCAAAGAGGTATAGTAGCCATACGTATTAGGCGTACGTGAATTAGCTGTAGTCATTGTATATTCAGCTTCGTATTTATACGGGAAGGTAGGCATGCCTACGGTATGGAACAGACGCGGGTCCCATTTCTGACTATCCGGCTGTCCATTAATCGGATAATCAATCTGATCATTATAATCATCAAACATCGGAAGACCATTTTTAGTCTTAAATGCATTCACCAGATTCTGTGAAGGTTTATGAAAGTCCCACCCACAGGACACATCTGCCAGCATCCATTCAATGTATTCGACCAGTTGGCACGTCCATAAGTCGTATTGTCATTCTGATAATCAGAACACTGAACTGCGAAGACAGACTCTTTGCTATTCTTATACTCCGGTAAGAAAATATCACCGAAATCTTCCAAATATCCATAATCCGAATCTATAACTTCATCCGTGTAGTCAACAACCTTCTGCATATACTCCGTATTAACATGGTTTTCACCCGTAGTAGCTTCGTAGCCGTCACCCCAGGCTAAGGTCAAATAACATTTAGCCAGATAAGCAGCAGCAGCAATCTTGTTGGCACGACCGTCTTCTCCCGGTTCCTTGACAGGCAATACATCATAGGCAGCCTGGAAGTCTTCTATGACCTTCTGAAACAGCTGTTCATAACTTAAAGCGGTGTTACTAACTTGCTCATAAGAGTTATCCTCTACAACCTGTTCATCAATCCATGGAATCTGACGGAACACTGTCAGAAGCTTAAAATAGAAATGTCCGCGCAAAAAACGAACTTCAGCAATACGTTGTTGCTTTACATCTTGTCCTAGACTATCTCCATTGCGTTCCAAAGCAATCAGCGCACGATTGCAACGAGACACAGCGGCATACAGACGATACCAGAGTTCATCCATCTCTCCTGGAGTCGTTGAAGTCAGCGTTGTCCAGATATCAAAAGCATGATATCCAGTATCAGTGGTACCTGATCCTCCCTTCAAACAATCATCGGAACTGACATCACCATAAGGAAACAGATTAAAAGGATAAGTATACCAGCAATCTCCTAACATTGCGTATGCCGCATTTACCATTTTCTCTGGTTCAGAGAAAGCTTTATCTTCATCAACAACAGCAGTCGGTGTATAATCCAGAAAATCATTACAGCCAGTCAATGACAATCCCAATGAACAAGCTGCCAGCAATATATATTTTTTCATCATATCTATTATTATTTTTATTAGAAACCAATTTGTAAACCAAATGAAACAGAAGTAGCAAGCGGATAATTCCAGTTCGGATTTTCCGGATCAGGACAAGTCAGACTCTTGCTCTTAACCGTTAAAAGATTCTGACCTGATACATAAACACGGGCGTTGGACATCTTAAACTTTGACAAGAAAGAAGAAGGAATCGTATATCCCAACTGAAGCGTACGCAATTTCAAATATGAACCATTTTCTACATAATAGCTTGAAGCTCTGCCTTCATCTGCTGTATTATTAGTTGTCAAAGCAGGGATTGTAGAACTTGTATTATTGGTATTCCAGGCATTCAACAAACGATTTCCTTTATTGGAACCTGCATCAGTAATACTCCAGAAGTCAGTTTGTGCCTTTTGGTTATTATAGACATCCTGATCACATACTCCTTGCCAGAACATACTCAAATCGAAATTCTTATAATTCAAAGCAACATTCAAACCATAAGAAAATGCCGGAACCGGATTGTAAATCCAATCCTGATCATCAGAAGTGATAATACCATTTCCGTCCAAATCAGCATACTTCAATCCACCTACACGTGCATTAGCCTGTCCGGAAGCATCAACCTCTGCCTGATTCTGGAAAAGCCCTTCTACTACATATCCGACAGAAGATCCATAAGGCATGCCAGACTCTACCAGATTTTCTTTAGAGGTATGTGCATAAGAACCTGTTGTCGTTGATGGCAGATAAGTTACTTATTCCGGAAGAAATCAACATTAGCATTTACATCCAGACCAAGCCACAAGCCAAATTCTTACGATAACCCAAACTAAATTCCATACCCCAGTTTCGCAAAGAAGGACCATTCAGCCAAGAGGCTCCACCCTCTCCGATCACTCCCAAATAAGCAGGACTGATCAACATATCATCTACATCTTTAATATAAGCATCGATTGTACCATACAAACTGCTGTTGAGTAGAGTAAAATCTGTACCGATATTGTATTGAGTCGCTGATTCCCATTTCAGGTTAGGATTTGCAAGCTGAGTTGCACGATATCCAGAAGGGAATGTTCCTGATCCTTGAAGGAACAAATCATATGCCGTAGAAGTCACACGATCCAATCCGTAATCAACTACATACAAACCAAACTGGGCATTGTTATCAATGGCCTGGTTTCCTGTCTGTCCCCATGAAAGTCTAACCTTCCAATCATTCAACCAATCTTTCTGCAGCCATTTAGAAACTCGTACTCCCAAAGTTGCAGCCGGGAAAGTACCCCAGCGGTGTCCTTTTCCAAACCGGGAAGAACCATCTTGACGAATCGTAAATGAAGCCAGGATCAGATCATCAAAATTATAATCAATCTTTCCAAAGAAAGAAGCTAACCTATATCCTACCTTGCACCCGTGTTTTTCATCACGCCAGTTGCCGCATTAGGCCACATATAATCAACATCCTCCAATGCATACCCTTCGGAATAAGCAGAAAAATCTATTGAACTTTGCTTTGATAATTCAGCACCGGCCAAAATCCCGATATCATGTCTTTCTGCTAATTTAAAGTTATAATTAATGGTATTTGACCAGGTCCAGTTCACTTCATTCTTGTTTGATAACGTCGTTTTTGCAATATCATTGTTTACAATATCAGAATGAAACGTATGAGTCATTGCATTGATGAATGAGTTATAAAAGTCCAAGCCAAAATTAGATCGGAAAACAAATCCATCAAAAGGCTTGATATCAACATATCCGTTTCCAAACAAACGCCAATAGTTCAAATGATTATCTTTATTATGATAAAGTTCACGCAACGGATTCTGACGGTCACTCATACCTCCAACCGGTCCGGAAAATGTTGTCCCGTCTTCTTCATATACAGGAACTATTGGAGCCATCTTTAAAGCATTTTCCATAGGTGCACAATCTGCCTGACTTGAATAAGTTACCGTAAAGTTTTCTCCGACTGTTACGTATTTGTTCACATTGTATGATGAATTCATACGAGCTGAAATATTTTCAAAATCAGTATATTTCAGGATACCATTATTCTTTTTATACCCTAATGAAAACATCGTAGAATGTTTATCATTGGCATGTGAAAGAGAAAGGTCATAATTCTGGGAGAAACCAGTTCGTGATATTTCATCCAACCAGTCAGTATCCGAATAACGCATCGTTTTCTTACTATTAATATATCCATCATATAGCCCATTCACTGTATAATTGACATATTGTCCAAGACTTGGATTCCAGACTGTAATAGGTGTTCCAGATTCTGCATTAAGATTCAAGCCATAATTACTGGCATATAAAACAGGATCAAGTCCATCATTTAAAGCTGCCTGAGCCATGGCTGTCGCATATTCAGAAGAGTTACATAGTCGTCCCTTAAGAATATCTTTTTCTGTTGATATTCAGTAATTTATTCTATAAAATTCTTTGATAAATCTGCAAGTTTTAGTACCTTTAGGTCAAGAAACTTGCAGATTTTATGATTAAAA
>ENA-OQAN01001395-OQAN01001395.1-human-gut-metagenome-genome-assembly--contig:-NODE-1395-length-10569-cov-3.186171_pt1 | contig 10569 bp, 12 predicted proteins | sample MGYA00242735_ERZ504527 | MGnify/ENA primary metagenome ERZ504527 (study PRJEB26092, sample SAMD00036230) | human gut metagenome | host: Homo sapiens | study: EMG produced TPA metagenomics assembly of...
TACAACTGATTCGAGAGCGTTTCTGCACTCGGATTGGTATTGCATAAGGAGTGATTCTTTAGTCATAATTAAAAGTGGTGTAATACTTCTAATTTACTAATAATCAACAAATTATGCAATACTTTTTTCTGTTGGTTTTCAGCTGTTTAGCATATCTTTTTCATCCTTTTCTTACTCCTTGACGATTCATTCTTGACAGTATTTCAATTGATCTCTTGAATATATTTTTGAACCGGATTATGCCGATTCTATGTTTAATTTTAAATTTATCGGTAAAAATTTACCGAAGTATTGAACTAAACAACACTGGTAATATATTAAATTACAACCAAATACATTAAAAGAGAAAATAGCTAAATGAAATCTATGCGCTCATGAAAATATATACGATAAGTAACTTCAGATAATTCCCCAAAACGCTTTTGGAGAAAAGCCAATGCATTTTTTATATGGTACTTGACAGTATTAACAGATATACCAAGTTCTTCGGCTATTTCTTCATACTTTTTTTGTTCAAAACGACTCTTATAAAATACTCTTCGACACTCCAATGGTAGTTCGTCTATACTACGCTTCAGTTCATCTTCCAGTTCTTGTTCTAAAAGCATACCTAACGGCTGTTTATCATCAACAAACAGAAAGTCTAAAAAATCCATACTTTCCGGTGACAAAAAAGAAGAAAGATGAAGTTCTTCACGATGACTTTGCGATTGTAGTTCATTCAGACAACGGTTACGTACGGCACGCATTAAATAAGCACGGATAGAATAACGAATCTCAACTTCACTCCGATGTTCCCATAAATAAAAAATAACATCATCTACAACTTCTTCTGCTAAAGCTGCATTATTTAAAATCTGATTGGCAAAACGGCACAGCAATACGTAGTGACAATCATAAAGCAAACGGAATGCTTTTTCATCACCCGTACGAAGTTTTTTGATTAATTGCTCCTCCATCACATACATCATACTACCTTTCTCTTACATAAGTTTTTTTATCAGAACCTACACCTGTAACAGTAACCCGTTTCCAGTGAGAAGGAAGCGCCGACGGAAGCTGGACGATTCCTTCATCCGTAATCTGGAGTCCGCAAAAGCCATTCAATACAGCCTGCAATAAACCTCCTGCTCCAGTCATGAAATATGGATTGTTACTTGTGGGAGTTTCCGAAATAACTCCGAAAGGCTTTCTCAGGTTGGGCTCATAACAACGACGAAACATCTCGTATGCTTTATCTGCTTCTCCCATACGAGCATACTGTACGCAATAAACAGAGTACGACATAGCCGGTCCATCTTTCTGATCTATACGCTCGGCATAATATTCCAAATCTTGTCTCTGTCTGTATTCATCAGTTATCAACCTAGTGGATAAGCTAGCAGATTTGCATCAGCTTGTTTGATCATTTCGCCTTTATAAGTGGAATGCTCACGTGTCACACCATTTTCGAATTGTAATACGCGGATATTTTCTCCAATCTCCCGCCATATTTCCGGAACCTTTTCTCCACAAATCTCAGCAGCCTGACAAGCATACTTAAGCGCAAGTGACGCTGCACCGTTTGTAAACGCATTATCTGTAACACCGTTTGCATATTCATCAGCTCCGGTCACGTTATGAATTGAATATGAACCATCCTGATTGCGAGTAACACGACTTGTCCAAAAGTCTGCAATTTCTTTGAGCAACGGATAACCTTCACGTTGCAGCCAACGCACATCACGAGTTACACAATAATAATTCCAGCAGGCAATTCCTATGTCGGCTGTAATATGATGTTCAAACGGACCGGTCAATGCATGAGTAGGCGTAGCTTCTTCACCAGAATCATCACTCTCCCACGGGAACATTGCTCCCCGATAACCATATGCCAATGCCTTTTTACGAGCAGCAGGAAGACGGTCAAAGCGATAATCAAGCATCGACCGGGCTATATCCTGATTCAACAGAAGCATAGGAGGATACATCCACAATTCTGTATCCCAAAAGATATGTCCATTATATCCCTGCAACGATAATCCCATAGGAGGAATGCTTAAGCGACTACCTCCACGGCAAGAGGAATATAAATTAAATAAGGCAAATCTTACGATACGCTGTGCGTCATCATCTCCTTCAATACGTATATCACCTTGCCATAGTTCATCCCAAAGACGATAATGTGCCTGCATCAATGCTTCTTCTCCCTCATGCACTGCATAAATTACCTGCCGCTCTGCTTCATTATAAGGATCAAAAAAATCACGCGATGAACATACGCTTCCCACTAAAGAAAAACAAAATGTTTCTTCCTTTTTTAACTGAATAGAAAAAAACAATTCCCGAGTAGCTTCATCATACATAGGCTTTATCTGTTCGCCATTGAAAAGAAAAGAAGAAGTAGAAGCTACCCGACGATATCCGAACCGAGAAGTTGCATCCGATTCAAGCATGTACATACGATTTCCATCAGCTTCCATTTCACGATACCGAATTGAAGATTGCGAATAATCGTCTGGAATACCCATTTCTGAACGGACTTCCAACAACATATCCTTACATGCCTGAATAGTCACACGAATTAAACCGGCATAAGGCAAATTGCGTAAAGCACACAATTCATAAGAAACATCTGCTTTTTCTAAAGCATGGAAGCCTGTTCGATGTACGGCACGGCGCATATCTATCGTTTGTTGCCAGCCTGAGATATTTGAAGTATCAACTTTTTTATTGTCTATTTTCATAGAAAGACAAAACGGATTAATTCCTCTCATCACTCGACTAACAACATGAGGAGATGCAGCATCGAATACATGGTTCAGCATAACATGCTCTACAGCAAAAGGCTCTTTTTGAGGAAGAATCCCTATACATCCGTTTGCCATAGGAGCAGGAGCATATGGAGCTTGAATATCAACAGCATGCAGTTGCCATAGTCTTTCTTCTTCAGCTTTTAAAGATGTTACAGACAATATTATTCCCAATATAAAACATATAGCATGTATTCTCATAGCGATTTTCATTCTGAAGTACATTTTTTATTATTTTCAATTCAGACTTTGGCAAAGATACATTTTTCTTTAAAATAAAAATCAACTTCCTTGAGTGTAAAGCAAGCAGCAGTAACATTTTCACAAAACAGGATATCATAAAATAAAAATATGAAAGTTGACTTTCTTTACAATAAAATGTATTTAAACCTTATCAAACAGTTGACTAGCTAAGCGAAAATTCATATTTTTGCACAATTAATTGAAATTACGTAATTTAGTTAAAATGAATCAAGAATTCGAGCTTATCGCCAAGACCTTCCAGGGACTGGAAGAAGTGCTGGCACAAGAACTCACCGAGTTGGGAGCCGGAAATATTGAAATCGGACGCCGCATGGTTTCTTTTACCGGTGACAAAGCAATGATGTATCGTGCTAATTTTTGCTTGCGCACAGCTATTCGTATCTTAAAACCAATCAAACATTTTACTGCAAAAACAGCAGATGAAGTGTATGAAGCTGTTAAAAGTATCTCTTGGGAAGACTATTTGGATAATATGAGCAGCTTTGCTGTTGATGCGGTAGTATTCTCCAATGAATTCCGCCATTCGAAGTTTGTTGCTTATAAGGTAAAAGATGCTATTGTCGATTATTTCCGTGAAAAAACAGGCAATCGTCCATCTGTACGTATTAGCAATCCGGATCTGGCTATTAACATCCATGTTGCAGAAGACCGTTGTACACTTTCACTCGACAGTTCGGGTGAATCACTTCATCGCCGTGGCTACCGTCAGGAACAAGTAGAAGCTCCCTTAAACGAGGTGTTGGCTGCCGGAATGATTCTGATGACTGGATGGAGAGGCGAATGTGACTTAATAGACCCGATGTGTGGCTCTGGAACAATTCCTATTGAAGCAGCACTCATCGCACGCAATATTGCTCCGGGAGTATTCCGTAAAGAGTTTGGCTTTGAAAAGTGGCGTGACTTCGACCAGGATTTATTCGATTCAATCTATAATGATGATTCTAATGAACGTGAATTTAACCATAAAATTACGGATATGACAACAATCCGAAAGCCAACGAAATTGCTGTGCACAATGTAAAAGCAGCAGGAGTAAGCAAGGATGTCATTCTAAAAATCCAACCGTTCCAACAATTTGAACAGCCTAAAGAAAAGAGTATCATTGTGACTAATCCACCTTATGGAGAACGAATATCTTCTGATGATCTGCTAGGCCTATACCAAATGATTGGAGAACGCCTGAAACATGCATTCAGCGGCAATGATGCCTGGATATTAAGCTACCGTGACGAATGTTTCGACCAAATTGGACTAAAGCCTCAGTCAAAGTTCCTTTGTTTAATGGTTCACTGGAATGTCAGTTCCGGAAATATCAGATTTTCGATGGAAAATACAAAACCTTCCGTAGTGAAAACAGTGACAAAGAATTTAAGCCTAAGCGGGAAGGAAACGAAACCCGTTCACGGAAGCGTGCAGAAAAAGTAGAATATAAAGGAGATAAAAAAACAAGTTTCCGAACAGAACGTAAGGAAAACGATAAGAAAAACTTTTCTCGCGAAAATCGTCCTTCACGTCCTTCTACTGATGACGGACGCCCTAAGCAGGCACCCGCACCTCGTTATATGCACCGTCGTCGTGCAAACGAAGAAAATACAGAAAATGAATAAGTAACGTATATCCACTGAAAATGAAGCGTATATTTCAAATAATAGCTCTATTCTGTATGATAGCAACAATTTCATCTGCCCAAGAGAAAAAGACATTCACCCTCAATGATGTAATACCGGGTGGAGATAATTATTTTAATCTTGTGCCGAAAAGCATGCCCGGACTACAATGGTGGGGTGATATATGTGTCCGTACAGATATAGAGAACATCAAAAAATAGATACTAAAAGCGGAAAAGAAAGTATACTCGTCACACTGGAAGAGGTAAATGAAGCGCTGAAAAATGGCAAAATGCCTTACAAACTTACAGGTCATATCAAACCACTTCGTACACTGATGGCTGCTTCACTTCCTTGGGGTGACCGTAATGTGATTACTTTTACCCAGTATGACGACCGTACTCCCGGACAAAAGTACATGATATGGTATGACTTCAGCAAAAAGAAAATAGTCAATCTATTTAACCTGCAGGGAGAAGGTCCGACAAACTTCGATTTCTGTAAAGAAAATGGCTACATGGCATATACTATCGGGAATGACCTGTATGTAGCACATGAAGGGGATTTCAGCAGCATGGTTAACCCAAAAGTTACAGGGAACCAACAGCAGGAAAAGGATGTCGTATATGGCCAAGCTGTACACCGTAATGAGTTTGGTATCATGAAAGGTACTTTCTGGAGTCCGAAAGGTACTTACTTGGCTTTCTACCGTATGGACCAAAGTATGGTAACCGATTATCCACAGGTAAATACTACAGCACGCATTGCCGAACTTGTTCCTGACAAATACCCAATGGCTGGTATGACAAGCCATAAAGTAACTGTCGGAATATACAATGTAAAAGATGGCAAGACAATTTATTTACAAGCCGGTGATCCTACTGACCGTTATTTTACTAACATCAGTTGGGGCCCTGACGAAAAGAGTGTATTCGTTATCGAACTGAACCGCGACCAGAATCATGCACAACTGGTTCAATATGATGCCGTAAGCGGACAAAAGATAGGAGTACTTTATGAAGAGAAACATACTCGTTACGTAGAGCCTCAGCATCCTCTGATATTTTTACCTTGGGATGATAGCCAGTTTATTTATCGGACACAGCGAGACGGTTTCAACCATTTGTATCTTATGGATACAAAAACCAAACTGAAAGGTGAATGGAAAACTGGAAAGGATAGTGAAGACCAATATTGTGAATATCTGAAAACAATCCCATTGACTGAAGGCAACTGGTTAGTTCAAGATGTTTTAGGATTCAATGCTGCTCGTAAAGAAATCATAATTGCAAGTACGGAAATATCTCCTTTACAGACTAATATATTCAGTCTGAACGTAAAAAATGGGAAACGTACACTGATCGGTATGGAAGATGGTACTCACCAGGCCAAATTATCAGCCAGTGGAACCTATCTTATCGATTACTTCACTTCGAATAATGTTCCACGTGAAATCAGTATTCTTCCTACTACCGGGAAAAAGGTACAACTCTGTTTACAGCAACCGACCCGCTGAAGGAAAACTACAATTTACCGGAAATTACTGTAGGAACAATTAAAGCAGCCGATGGAGAAACAGATTTGTATTACCGCTTAATTAAGCCTGTTAATTTCGATCCGAACAAAAAATATCCGGCTATTATTTACGTATACGGAGGTCCACATGCACAAATGATACATAATACCCGTTTTTATGATGCACGTGGATGGGATCTTTACATGGCACAACAAGGTTATGTAATGCTTACTGTTGACAACCGTGGAAGTGATAATCGCGGTATTAAGTTCGAAAATTGTACCTTCCGCCATCTTGGTACAGAAGAAATGAAAGACCAAGTACAAGGAGCCAAGTTCCTGCAATCACTTCCATATGTTGATGCAGACAAAATCGGTGTTCATGGATGGAGCTTCGGGGGATTCATGACAACTAATCTTATGCTGACTTATCCGGATATCTTCAAGGTAGGAGTAGCTGGTGGTCCGGTTATCGACTGGCAATCTACGAAGTTATGTATGGAGAAAGATACATGGATACTCCACAAGCTAATCCTGAAGGATATAAGGAATCAAATCTTCGCTTAAAGGCTGGTAACTTGAAAGGTCGTCTGGAAGTAATTATCGGTGGAATGGATCCTACCTGTGTACCGCAACACAGCATCAGTTTTTTACGTGCTTGTATTGACGCTGGAACTCATCCAGATTTCTTCATCTATCCGGAAGACGGTCACAACATGATGGGGCGCGACCGCGTACACTTGCACGAACACATCACCCGTTATTTTCTTGATCATTTGAAATAAAATAAAGAAACAAATCATAATACTGTAAACATATGAAACTGTTACTGTTAGGTTCAGGTGGACGTGAGCATGCACTAGCATGGAAAATTGCCCAAAGTCCGAAAATAGAAAAACTATACATCGCTCCAGGTAATGCCGGAACACGTGAAGTTGGTGAAAATGTAGCGATAAAAGCAGACGATTTCGAGGCTATCAAAGAATTTGTTGTAGCAAATGGTATCAACATGGTAGTAGTAGGCCCTGAAGATCCATTGGTAAAAGGTGTCTACGACTTCTTTAAGAACGATGCTGCATTGGCCAATATTCCAGTAATCGGTCCGTCAAAAGCAGGTGCCGTACTCGAAGGAAGTAAAGAATTCGCTAAAAGATTCATGCAACGTCATCATATCCCGACAGCTGGATATAAAAGCATTACTTCTGCCAATTTGGAAGAAGGTCTTGCTTTCCTCGAAACATTACAAGCTCCGTATGTATTGAAAGCTGACGGTTTGTGTGCTGGAAAAGGTGTACTGATTCTTCCGACTCTAGAGGAAGCAAAAAAAGAACTGAAAGAAATGCTCGGCGGTATGTTCGGTAATGCATCGGCAACCGTTGTTATCGAGGAGTTTTTGAGTGGCATCGAATGTTCTGTTTTCGTTTTGACTGACGGAAAGAACTATAAAATCTTACCTGAAGCAAAAGATTACAAACGTATCGGCGAGGGCGATAAAGGTCTGAACACCGGAGGTATGGGTTCTGTTTCGCCAGTACCGTTTGCAGACGAAGCTTGGATGAAGAAAGTAGACGAACGCATTATTCGTCCGACAGTAGAAGCCTGGCAGCTGAAGGCATCGATTATAAAGGATTTATCTTCTTCGGTTTGATTAACGTAAAAGGTGAACCGATGGTTATTGAATACAATGTCCGTATGGGTGACCCTGAAACTGAAAGTGTCATGCTGCGCATTAAGAGTGACCTTGTGGAACTGTTTGAAGGAGTAGCGGCAGGAAACCTCAATGAAAAGACACTTGAAATAGATTCACGTTCTGCAGTATGCGTTATGCTGGTATCTGGCGGTTATCCAGAAGCATATGAAAAAGGATTCCCTATAACAGGAATCGAAGAAGCTAAAGCAGGAGGCAGCATCGTATTCCATGCCGGAACAGCATTGAAAGATAATCAGGTTGTCACATCCGGAGGTCGTGTGATAGCTGTCAGCTCATACGGTACCAACAAGGAAGAAGCATTGAAACAATCCTTTACCAATGCCGGAAAAATTTCATTCGAAAAGAAATATTTCCGTTCTGATATCGGTTTCGACTTATAATATTTCAATTCATCACCACAGCTACACCAATTATTCTGTTTAAAGAGTAAATGAGTGTAGCTGTGGTGACATTTCTTTTGTCATCAATATCCGTCACATGATCCAGACCAGAAACAGATTTCAATACGAAGTTGCGACAGGACGTGCCACACTTCCAGTTGTAAGTACTTTAACACTTATTCTATGGGTCATATCGACTCCACATTTATGGGCAAATATTGGCTCGTTATTAATATTCAGCCTTACTACTTACCTGCTACTGGAGACGGATACGAAGTTTGCACTGATACGTACACGTACGACGCTTCCTGCTTCTTTTTTTTCTTCTGTTTTATGCGGCAACACCTTTCTTGCATACATGGGATGTTACACTATTACTTCCAGTATTCTTTCTTTGTATGCTATATTCACTGTTTCAAAGCTATGAATCTCCCCATGCTTCGACCGCCATATTCCATGCTTTTTTGTGGATGGGGTTAAGTAGCCTTATTCTTCCTTGTATAGCTTGGATTACTCCGCTACTATATATTCATATGATTAACCTTCGTTCGCTTGAAGGAAAAACCTTTTTTGCCGGAATCATTGGCTTTACATTACCTTACTGGCTTCTGCTGGGATATGATTTGTATACGGATCAAACCGAAGAATTCTACAATGTAATTTCGCATATTCTACAGTTTGATCAAATAAATTATGCATCCATACATTTCAGCTATTATACTTTATGGGGAGTTATCACAATATTATGGATTGCATTTAGTATTCCTTATTTACGATTTGCATATAAAGACAAAGTACAAACTCGTATTTTATTACAAGTGATACTATCCATGGGAGTATGGATAAATATTCTTATGGTTTTACAACCATCTCATATTAAAGCATTACTTCCTTTAGCTATTATTCCGATGGTATTTATGGGAGGACATTTATTTTCACTTACTTTCAATAAATTTACCCGAATAACTTTTATTACGGTTCTTGTTATCTGGTTTGCATTGTGCTTATTTAATTTATGGATATATTTCTTCAACTTCTGACCGACTGGGGATATTTTGGTATGTTCTTATCTGCTTTTCTTGCCGGAACAATTTTACCATTCAGTTCTGAAGCAGTCCTACTTGCTTGTGTTGGCTTAGGACTCGACCCTATATGGTCTACCATTGCCACAACAGCAGGCAACGTTTTAGGTGGACTTACCTGCTATTGGATAGGCCATCTTGGAAAAATGGAATGGATAGAAAAATACCTTGGAGTAACTCCGAAACAAATGGAACGTGCTACCCGATTTATACATGGAAGGGGAGCATGGATGGCATTATTCTCTTTTTTGCCTGTAGTAGGAGATGCAATTTTAATTGTATTAGGATTGATGAGAGCTCATATTGGGATTGTTACTATTTCAATGAGCATCGGAAAGCTGGCTCGTTACGCTATATTAGTAGCAGCAACTCTTGGTATTATCAGCCTTTTCTAAAATAATTATTATATCAATTTTAATTTATGATAGAACTAGAACAAACTGCAGATGGAAGTTATACACTTTTCGTACCTGAACTAAACGAACATTATCATTCCGTAAAAGGGGCTTTGACGGAGTCTGAACATATATTTATCAACATGGGAATGAAACATCATCCTCCTCTACACTGCGAATACTGGAAATCGGTTTCGGAACCGGGCTCAATGCATTTCTCACTCTGTTGGAAGCTGATAATTCAAAACGTCAAGTTCACTATACAACAATAGAACGCTACCCTGTAAGTAATGATATTGTACATCAACTTGCCTATCCAGAACAGATCTGCCCAAAACGTAGTAACGACTTCTATGCACTGCATAATTCAGCATGGAATACAGATATAAGCTTAACACCTTACTTTACTTTACATAAAGTAGAAGGAGATTTTACGAACTATAAATTCCAAGGAGCATTTGACCTCATCTACTTTGACGCTTTTGCCCCAGAAAAACAACCGGAAATGTGGAGCCAGGAACTATTCAACACCTTATATGCTTCTCTAAATTCTGGTGGTATTCTCACAACATACTGTGCTAAAGGAGTAATACGCCGAATGCTACAAACTGCGGGATTTACAGTAGAACGTCTTCCAGGCCCTCCAGGTGGAAAACGAGAAATATTGAGAGCTTCAAAATAAAAGATTTCCCTTCGTAGGGACACTCAGTAAATAATATAAAATTAGCCAACTAATTCATACACAATGTATTGCGAATTAGTTGGCTTTTTTGTATCTTTAGATATTCCCCCGAAAATAAGGTTTGGCAGCCAAAACGGGGGA
>ENA-OQAN01001398-OQAN01001398.1-human-gut-metagenome-genome-assembly--contig:-NODE-1398-length-10562-cov-2.168280_pt1 | contig 10562 bp, 14 predicted proteins | sample MGYA00242735_ERZ504527 | MGnify/ENA primary metagenome ERZ504527 (study PRJEB26092, sample SAMD00036230) | human gut metagenome | host: Homo sapiens | study: EMG produced TPA metagenomics assembly of...
GAGAACGTTTTCTTCAGGCGCTTTCTACAGTAAGGGGAAATCAGAGAGTCGTCAGCGACAATCCGGAAGCAACCTATGATACTCTCAATAAGTACGGAGAGGATCTGGTGGAAAAAGCCGCAACCAGAAGCTGGATCCGGTAATTGGCCGTGATGCGGAGATCCGAAAATATTGTCAGGATTCTTTCCCGTAAGACAAAAAACAATCCGGTTCTGATCGGTGAACCGGGCGTAGGTAAAACCGCTGCCATTGAAGGACTGGCGCAGCGAATCGTTGCCGGAGACGTTCCTGAGGGACTGAAAAACAAAAAGATTTTTGCCCTGGACATGGGCGCCCTTGTAGCAGGAGCCAAGTACAGAGGCGAGTTTGAGGAACGTCTGAAGGCGGTTCTGGAGGAAGTGAAAAAAAGCGAGGGAAATATTATTCTCTTTATTGATGAGCTTCACCTGATCGTAGGCGCAGGAAAAACAGACGGAGCATGGATGCGGGAAATATGCTGAAGCCGATGCTTGCAAGAGGAGAACTTCACTGTATCGGAGCAACCACTCTGGATGAGTATCGTCAGTATATCGAAAAGGACGCCGCTCTGGAACGTCGTTTCCAGCCGGTTATGGTTGACGAGCCTACTGTGGAGGATACTATTTCCATTCTTCGTGGACTGAAGGAGCGCTATGAGGTATTTCACGGAGTAAAGATTACGGACAGCGCTCTTGTGGCGGCAGCAACACTTTCGCACAGATATATTACAGACCGCTTTCTTCCGGACAAGGCCATTGACCTGGTGGACGAGGCCTGCGCGCTGATCAAGACGGAACTGGATTCCATGCCTACCGAGCTTGACGAGCAGAGACGTAAGATCATGCAGCTGGAGATTGAAGAGTCTGCCCTGAAAAAAGAAACTGACAACTTAAGTAAAGAGCGTCTGGCTGATCTGCAGAAAGAACTTGCAGAGCTGAGAGATACTTTTAATACCCAGAAAGCTCAGTGGGATAATGAGAAGCATTCCGTAGAGAAGCTTCAGAAATTACGTGAGCAGATCGAGGATATCAATAAACAGATCCAGAAAGCAAAACAGAATTACGATCTGGAGAAAGCAGCAGAGCTGCAGTATGGCGAGCTGCCGAAGCTTCAGCAGCAGCTGGAAGTTGAGGAAAAGCAGGTTAAGGAGAGTGACAGAAGCCTGGTACATGAGGCTGTCACAGATGATGAGATTGCTCGTATCATTTCCAGATGGACCGGTATTCCGGTAACCAAGCTGACAGAAGGTGAGAGAACCAAGCTGCTGGGCCTTGAGGATGAGCTGCACAAACGTGTAGTAGGACAGGATGAGGGTGTTCGTCTTGTAACAGATGCGATCCTTCGTTCCAAAGCCGGAATCAAGGATCCCACAAAGCCAATCGGTTCATTCCCTGTTCCTCGGACCAACCGGTGTTGGTAAAACAGAGCTTGCCAAGACTCTGGCTGCCACACTGTTTGACGATGAGCAGAATATGGTCCGTATCGATATGAGTGAGTACATGGAGAAATATTCCGTGTCCCGTCTGATCGGAGCGCCTCCAGGATATGTCGGATATGAGGAAGGCGGACAGCTGACAGAGGCCGTTCGAAGAAAACCGTACAGTGTTGTTCTTTTTGATGAGATCGAGAAGGCTCACCCGGATGTATTCAATGTACTTCTGCAGGTACTGGACGATGGACGTATCACGGATTCACAGGGACGTACGGTTGATTTTAAGAATACGATCCTGATCATGACTTCCAACATTGGTTCTCCGTACCTTCTTGACGGTATCGACGAGAAGGGAGATATCAAACCGGAGGCACAGGAACAGGTTATGAATGATCTTCGTGGTCATTTCCGTCCGGAATTTCTGAACCGTCTGGATGAGATCATCATGTTCAAGCCGCTGACCAAGGATAATGTAGGTAAGATCGTAGATCTTATGGTCAAAGAGCTCAGCGACCGTCTGGCTGACCAGGAGCTTTCTCTGGAGCTTACAGATGCTGCCAAACAGATGGTAGTGGATAACGGTTATGATCCGGTTTACGGCGCACGTCCTCTGAAGCGTTATCTCCAGAATTATGTGGAGACACTGACAGCCAAGAAGATCCTTCCGGTGATGTACATGCCGGAGATACCATTGTGCTGGATGTGAAGGACGGAGCGTTTACCGTCAGCACGAAGTAAAAAATAACTCCATAAAGTTATGATAGATTGACAAGGAAAAGAACTGTCGGTTCTGATAGAAATCCATTTCAGGATGAAAATCGGAACCAGGCAGTTCTTTTTTGGGGACAAGGAATGGAATATTTTTATCAGATACTGAAGAAATAAAAAATCCTGAAAAATTTTTTACTGGCTCTTGACAAAAAATAGAATTGGTAAGATAGTAAATCTGATATTTCAGATCAGACAGCTATCCAGCAGCATCTGGGATATTGGATAAATATCAGATAAAAGGATGGAAACAGATTATGATACCAAAGGACCCGGTAATGCTTTTAAGTTACGTAAATACACAGCTGCGGGATTTTTACAGATCCTGGATGCCTTCTGTGAGGACAGAGGACTTAACCGGAAAGAACTGGAGGATAAGCTTGACATGATCGATTATGCTTATGATCCGGCTGTGAATCAGTTTGTATAAGAAAATCAGGAACAGAAAGAAGTACCCGTTTCGAATAAAAAAAACGAAGCGGGTATTTTTTTTTGCGAAAAAAAATAGGAAAAACAGCAGAAAATAAATTAGCTTGACAAATTAATTAATAGATTTCAGGTGGAAATTAAAGAAGCTGTAAATCTTAAAAAAGTGTAAAATTCACAAAAACCAGTTGCATTTTTTGTGCAGATGTATATTATATATAGTTAGCCGACTAATTAAAAAAGAAGATCACTGCTTCGTATATCATTAACAAAGAGCAGGTGTCTGATCGGATGAGAGAGGAGTGACAGCGTGTTTTGTAAGGAGGAAGATGAGAAAGAAAGGCAGAGCAGCTTTTTATCTCTGTTTATGAAGGTAGACCGTTATTTTATGACGAAATGCTTTGGTCAGATGCAGGAGCTTGGGATTTATCCGGGACAGATACCGGTTCTGGGGCTTGTGTCCGGAAGGGATGGCCTGAGTCAGCGGGAAATTGCAAAGATCCTGCATATCAAGCCGCCTACGGTAAATGTATCGATACAGAGACTGGAGAAAGCAGGCTTTCTTTATAAGAAACCGGATGAAAAGGACCAGCGTGTGACCAGGATCTACATGACAGAAAAGGGAAAGGAAATCAAGGCAAAAGCACTGGAACGGATCCATAAAAATGAGGCTGTGATGATGGAAGGCTTCAGTGAGGCGGAACAGTGCCTGCTTCGGAGATTTCTGGAGCAGATCCTTGTAAATATCGAAAAGATCCAGCCGGAGGAAGCCATAGAAAAGCTTCATCCGGATGAAATGACAGAAAGGAAGGAACAGAAACGTGATTAAACTGATGAAATATCTGAAACGATCTGCAGGTTACATCGTACTCATCATTGCGCTTCTTTTTCTTCAGGCATACTGTGATCTGTCTCTGCCGAATTACACATCAAATATCATTAATGTGGGAATTCAGCAGAACGGTATTGAAGACAGTGTTCCTGAGAAGATCAGAAAGACGTCTATGGACAGTCTGAAGCTGTTTATGGAAGAGGATGATGCGAAAACTGTGGATGGATTTTATGAGGAAGAGGGAGATGATCTGGTATTAAAGGATAAAATCTCCAAAGAAGACAGAGAAGAACTCAACGATATCTTCGGCAAACCGATGGTGATCGTTTCTACTCTGATGTCCGACAGTGAAGAATCAAAGGCAGCTCTTGCAAAAATGGGAATCCCGGAAGGACGGATCCACTGGCGGCTCTTTCTCAGATGCCGGCAGAGGCTTTGGCTGCTATGAAGGACCAGGTCGGAGAAAAGATCGACAAGATGCAGGAATCCATCATCACACAGGCAGGTGTTTCCTATGTTCGTGCAGAATATGAAGCCATGGGTGAAGATGTGGATGCCATACAGATGGATTACATGAAAGCAACAGGTATCCGCATGGTGCTGATGGCACTGGTCACCATGATGGCTGCAGTATGTGTGGTATTTCTTTCATCCAGAGTTGCTGCATCTATGGGACATGATCTCCGTGGACTGGTTTATAACAAAGTCATAGGTTTTTCCAGCAGAGAGTACCATAAGTTTTCAACAGCATCCCTGATCACACGATGCACGAACGATATCCAGCAGATCCAGCAGGTAATGGCTATGATGTTCCGTATCGTGCTTTACGCGCCAATCCTTGGAATCGGTGGTGTGATCCGCGTGCTTCAGAGAGATTCCTCCATGACATGGATCCTTGGGGTGGCCATTGTACTGATCATGGCATTTATGGCAATGCTGTTCAGGATTGCAATGCCGAAATTTACAGCTTTGCAGACCATGGTAGATAAGCTGAACCTGGTAACAAGAGAAATCCTTACCGGTATTCCGGTTATCCGTGCATTCAGCCGTGAAAAACATGAGGAGGAGCGTTTTGAGGATGCAAATATCACTCTGATGAAGACAAACCTCTTTGTAAACCGTTGTATGACATTTATGATGCCGGTGATGATGCTGATCATGAACGCAGTTCCGTACTGACATCTACAGCGGTTCTTATGCGGTAGACAGCGGAAGCATGCAGTTGGTGATGTTATGGCATTTATCCAGTATGCAATGCAGATCATCATGTCATTTTTGATGATCACAGCAATGTCTATCATGCTGCCGAGAGCAAATGTATCTGCACGCCGTATCAACGAGGTGCTTGAGACAGAAGTCAGTGTCCAGGATCCGGAGGATCCGGTACAGCCTTCCCAGGATGTGAAGGGGACTGTAGAATTTGATCATGTAGCTTCGCATATCCGGAGGCAGGAGAGAATGTTATCACAGATATTTCCTTCAAGGCAGAAAAAGGTGAGACAGTAGCGATCATCGGAAGTACAGGAAGCGGTAAGAGTACACTGATCAATCTGATCCCGCGTTTCTATGATGCAACAGAAGGATCTGTGAAAGTGGATGGCGTGGATGTCCGGAAAATGACACAGAAGGATGTCCGTGATAGGATCGGTTACGTTCCGCAGAAGGGTATACTTTTCTCAGGAACCATTGATTCCAATATCCGTTACGGAAAGACAGAGATTTCGGAGGATGCAGTGAAAAAAGCAGCAGGGGTTGCACAGGCTACGGAGTTTATCGACACCAAGCCGGAGCGATATAAGACTCCGATCGCACAGGAGGAAGCAATGTTTCCGGTGGACAGAAGCAGAGGCTTTCCATTGCCAGAGCTATCGCAAAAGATCCGGAGATCTTTATCTTTGATGACAGCTTTTCCGCACTGGATTTCAAAACAGACAGCACACTTCGAAAAGCGCTGAAAGAACATACAAAAGAAGCAACAACCATTATCGTGGCACAGCGTATCAGTACGATCTTAAATGCAGATAAGATCCTTGTACTGGACGATGGACATATGGCAGGGATCGGAAGCCATAAGGAGCTGATGAAGTCCTGCGAGGTATATCGCCAGATTGCCATGAGTCAGTTATCAGAGGAGGAATTGGCATGAGTCAGCAGAGAAGAAGAGGCCCGATGGGCGGACACGGAATGCAGCCAACAGAGAAGGCCAAGGACTTCAAAGGCTCCATGAAAAAGCTCTTTGGCTATATGGGCAGATATAAATTCCGTTTTATCCTGATGTTTATCTTTGCAGTGGCAGGTACAGCGTTTAATATTGCAGGCCCGAAGATCCTTGGAAAAGCTACCACAGAGCTGTTCAATGGTCTGGTTGCAAGGTAAACGGTACAGGCGGTATTGATTTCAGTAAGATCGGAATGATCCTTCTGTGGACTTTGGGACTGTATGTGGCAAGTGCATGCTTTTCCCTGATCCAGGGATTTGTCATGACGGGGATCTCCAATGATGTTACATACAATCTCCGAAAGGATATTTCAAAGAAGATCAACCGTCTGCCAATGAATTATTTCGAGAGCAGAACAAACGGTGAGATCCTTTCCAGGGTAACAAATGATGTGGATACCCTGCAGATGAGCATCAACCAGAGCATGACACAGCTGATCACATCCGTAACAACACTGATCGGTGTATTTATCATGATGCTTTCCATCAACGTGTGGATGACACTGGCAGCAGTGCTGATCCTGCCGGTTTCCATGCTTATCATTAATAAAGTAATGAAACACTCCCAGAAATATTTCCAGGCACAGCAGGAGTACCTGGGAAAAGTAAATGGTCAGGTTGAGGAAAATTTCGGCGGCCATGATGTGGTAAGAGTATTCAACAAAGAGCAGGATGCGCTGAAGGAATTTGAGCATGACAACCAGAAGCTTTATGAGTCTGCATGGAAGTCACAGTTCTTTTCCGGGATGATGATGCCGATCATGCAGTTTGTGGGAAATCTGGGATATGTGATGGTGGCACTTTCTCGGAGGCTTTTTGCCATCAAAGGAACTATCGAGGTTGGAGATATCCAGTCCTTCTTCCAGTATATTCGTAACTTTACACAGCCGATCCAGCAGATCGCCCAGGTTACAAACCTTCTGCAGTCTTCGGCGGCAGCTTCTGAGCGGGTATTTGAGTTTCTTGAGGAGCCGGAGGAGGAGCTTCAGCCGGAGAACCCGGATTCCATTGAGGGACTGGAAGGAAATGTACAGTTTGAGCATGTGAGATTCGGTTATAATCCGGATAAGATCATTGTAAATGATTTTTCCGCAGATGTGCATGACGGTCAGAAGATCGCCATTGTAGGACCTACAGGTGCAGGAAAAACGACGATCGTAAAGCTGCTGATGCGTTTTATGATGTAATGGCGGAAGCATCAAGGTTGACGGACATGATATCCGGAACTTCAACCGCAGCAATCTCCGTGAGATGTTCGGAATGGTGCTGCAGGACACTTGGCTGTTTTCCGGAACCATTATGGAAAATATCCGCTACGGAAGACTGGACGCAACGGATGAAGAGGTGATCGCAGCAGCAAAAGCGGCCCATATCCACAACTTTATCATGCAGCAGCCCGGCGGCTATCAGATGGTCCTGGATGAGGAAACCAGTAATGTTTCTCAGGGGCAGAAGCAGTTGCTTACCATTGCAAGAGCGATCCTGGCAGACAATAAGATCCTGATCCTGGATGAGGCCACATCTTCCGTTGATACAAGAACAGAAATGCAGATCCAGAAGGCTATGGATAACCTGATGAAGGGAAGGACCAGCTTTGTTATTGCCCACAGACTTTCTACCATTAAGGATGCAGATCTGATCCTGGTGATGAAGGATGGAGATATCATTGAGCAGGGAGATCATGAAGAGCTCCTGGCACGGAAGGGCTTCTATGCGGATCTGTATAACAGTCAGTTTGAACAAAACAGGCATAATCCTGTTTTTGTTCATGAGGAAGTAGCGAAGCGGATTCCGAATGTCTGCTTTGCTGAAAGAGGCACAGGCATAAAATAACCTGAGTATTGGGCAGGATTACAGCACCGGAAATGTACTTCCATCCGAAAAACGGATCGGCCACGTTTCCGGTGCTTTTTTTGCGGATTTTTTCAGGTTAATGTGGTGAATAAATATTGTATAATTCATATAAAAACGATGGGAATAATAATATAAATTATATGAAAATAGCACAAAATCGTAAGAAAGTACAGTCTGTTCGGAAGAATAAAGAGGAATTCCATGCTTCATACAGTATAATAGGATATATCGAGTGTGTGGAAAAACTACAAACTGGAAAATGCGGAATGTTAAAGAGAAGAGAGGTATTTTATTATGAAACAGAAAGCAATGGATATGAAACTTGTAGTAAAACCGTTGGTTGGATGTCTGACACATACACATTTCTGGGAGGGACCATGTCGTGCCGGACATAAAGAGGATATGACTGTTGAAGCTGAGACAAAAGCAGCTGATGAGGCATTCAAAAATTCAGTTAAGGGATTACAAGGGGTTATTGATGAGGTAGAATTCACGGAGCCTGTGGATGTCCGCTATAATGAGTCTTTTGTTGTAGATAAAGACCTTTTTGCAAAATCGGAGAGGATGTTGATGAGATCGATTGCTTCCTCTGCATGGGATGGAGAATTCCTAAGCTTGAGCGTTTCGGAAAGCCGGTCGTTATCTGGCAGAACGGAAACGAAGGAATTGATTTTGCAGCATACTGCCGTTCCATCGGAGTAGAGGCATATGTATGTATGGATCTTCAGGATGTGAATGAGATCATGCATATTCTCTGGGTAAGAAAAGCAGTTCGCAATACAAGGGCGCTTGTACTGACAGCAGGATCTCAGCCTACATTCGGAATTCAGAGTCTGATCCGCGATCCGGAGATCCTTCGTCAGCGTTACGGAGTTGAAGTGGTGAAGCTTCCATTTACATCCATCTTCAAATATATGGATGAGATCACAGATGAGGAAGCAAAACCGATTGCAGATAAGATCATTGCAGGATCTACCGATACACAGGTAAACACAGACTGGTTTATCAATGACGTGAAATATTATCTGGCTGCCAAAAAGATGATGGATATTTATGACTGCAACGCTTTCTCAACCGCATGTCATGAGCTCTGTACAACAGAAATCCCGCAGAACCGTAAATTCACACCATGTATGTGCCATTCCATCATGAAAGACGAGGGAATTCCAAGCGGATGTGAGGAAGATCTTAATGCACTGATGGCCATGCTGATCATGCAGTATGCCGGAAAACGTCCGGCATTCATGGGTAACCCGAACCACGAGACAGACGAGCTTCTCCGCATCCACCATGCAGTACCGGCTCTTCAGATGAACGGTTATGGAACAAAACCGCTGGCATACAAACTCTGGGCATTCACAGGCCAGGGATTCGGTGGAAAACTGCAGGTTGACTTCACAGAGAACGATGATGATTATATCACACTTGGACGTTTCAATCCGGCAGGCGATACCATGTGCATCAAGAAAGGCAAGGTTATCCGTTCTGAATATGCAGATACATACTGCAGTCCGTTCTACTACATCCAGATGGACGATGCAAGAGAATTCATGCACAATCTTGCAGGATTCGGACATCATCAGGTGCTGATCTTCGGTGATTACACAAAGATGATCAAGAAGATTGCAAAAATTATGAACTTCAATATTCTGGAAGGATGATTGGATGATATATCTGAACAACGGGGCAACTTCCTGGCCGAAGCCCCCTGCTGTTTCGGAAGCTGTGCAGGCGTGTCTTAGCGGCACGCCTGCTTCGCAGTTCCGGGGCGGCAGCTCGATCATGAAAAAAGATGTGGAAGTACTTTGCCGGGAAAATTGGGACAGCTCCTTGGAATCAGGGAAACAGAGAGAATATTTTTTTACATCAGGGGCAACAGAAAGCATGAATACAGTCCTTGGGGGGCTGGACTACGGTGAAAAAGGCAGTAGCATCCTGGTAACGCAGACAGAGCATAACAGTGTGCTACGTCCGGTATATAATCTGGAACAGCTGAGAGAACATCCGGTGCTGGTAGTGAAGTGTACGATAAACGGGACAGTGACGGAAGAAGCCCTGGAAACAGCAGTACGACCGGATAGCCGTGTGCTGATCGTGAACCACTGTTCCAACGTGACAGGCTGTGTGCAGGATATGGAGATGATCCGGGAATTTGTAAAGAGACATGGACTGATCCTGATCGTGGATGTGTCGCAGAGTGCTGGCTGTATCCCTGTTGATGCAGATAAATGGGAAGCAGATGCGCTTATTTTTACAGGCCACAAAAGTCTGATGGGAATTCAGGGAACCGGCGGATTTTATGTCAGGAGCGGAATTGAGCTGAAGCCTCTGAAATATGGGGGAACCGGAAGAAACAGCGCACAGCTTACCTACGAGAACAAAGATTATGAGTATGAGGTAGGAACTCAGAACATGCCGGGAATCACAGGACTTCTGGCTGGGGCGGAGTTTATTGAGCAGACAGGACTTGCGGCAATTATGGAAAAAGAAGCTCGTCTGATGGAAATGCTTTATTGTGGTCTGGAACAGATAGAGGGTGTAAGGAGCTACGGAAACCATGACGTATGCAGAGGACCTGTGATGAGCCTGAATTTTCAGGGACTGAAAGCTTCGGATGCCGCGTATATTCTGGAAAGCGGATATGGGATCATTGTCCGTTCAGGGCTTCACTGTTCGCCATTGATCCATAAGGCAATGGGAACAGAAGAGGGCGGAACTGTGAGAGTAAGTGTTTCGTGGTTTACGGAGGAGAAGGATATAAAGGAATTTTTAGGAGCTGCGAAGGAAATAGCAGCATCTGTGGCACGGAATATTTAGCAGGCAAGTTACAGAGCAAATTTATACGGATGTATTACGAAGAACGATCACAGGAATCAGTCATATAGGGCAGACAGCAGATCCACGGGAAATCTGCCTGTAAAGGAAAGGGGAATACACGATTATGAAAATAATAGGAAAACAGCCTTCCAGGGAAAAATGTGCAGAATCCGGCTGGTTTGCCTGGGATTATCTTCT
>ENA-OQAN01001399-OQAN01001399.1-human-gut-metagenome-genome-assembly--contig:-NODE-1399-length-10545-cov-2.006239_pt1 | contig 10545 bp, 15 predicted proteins | sample MGYA00242735_ERZ504527 | MGnify/ENA primary metagenome ERZ504527 (study PRJEB26092, sample SAMD00036230) | human gut metagenome | host: Homo sapiens | study: EMG produced TPA metagenomics assembly of...
AAAGAAAAACGGAAATTTTGTCCAAATAGAGATATAAAAAAACTACCTATTATATAAGCTGTCTGAAACTGAAAAAATACAAGTAATAATATAAAATTTTTTTATCTCATTTATATAAATTTTTATTATATCATAATACTTACAAAAAACTAAGTGAAAATTCTATTTGAAATATGCAAAATAATGTGATAAAGTATTAACAATACATGAACGGAGGTAAAAAGAGTGGAAAACTACATGTATTTGGTGCCGGTGGCAGCAGTACTGGCACTTCTGTTCGCAGCATACCTTGCAGCAAAGGTCAGCAAACAGGATGCAGGAACAGACAGAATGAAGGAGATCGCAGGTGCGATCGCAGAAGGTGCCCGCGCCTTCTTAACAGCAGAGTACAAGATACTGGTTATTTTTGTAGCCGTACTTTTTGTACTGATCGGAATCGGAGTTGGAAGCTGGGTAACAGCAATCTGCTTCGTAGTAGGTGCTCTGTTTTCAACAATCGCAGGATACTGCGGTATGACTGTTGCAACAAAGGCTAATGTAAGGACAGCAAATGCAGCAAAAGAGGGAGGAATGAATAAGGCTCTTTCCATTGCATTCTCCGGCGGTGCTGTTATGGGTATGTGTGTTGCTGGTCTTGGCGCACTGGGTGTCAGCGTTGTGTATATCATCACAAAGAACGTTGACGTACTTTCCGGATTCAGCCTTGGTGCTTCTTCCATCGCACTGTTTGCACGTGTTGGCGGTGGAATCTATACAAAGGCAGCTGACGTAGGAGCTGACCTTGTAGGTAAGGTTGAGGCAGGAATCCCGGAGGATGACCCTCGTAACCCGGCTGTTATCGCGGATAATGTAGGTGATAACGTAGGTGATGTTGCCGGTATGGGTGCAGACCTTTTTGAGTCCTATGTAGGATCTCTGGTATCTGCCTTACACTTGGTGCGGTAGCCGGAGCAGTTTCCGGTGTTCTCTATCCGCTGGCTATTGCAGGCTGTGGACTGATCGCATCCATCATTGCAACATTCTTTGTAAAAGGTGATGATAATTCCAATCCGCAGAAAGCCCTCACAAGAGGAAGCTATGTATCTGCAGCACTTGTTATCATCGTGTCCCTGATCCTCAGCAAGACTCTCTTCGGAGACATGAAAGCAGCCATTGCTGTGATCGCAGGTCTTGTTGTCGGTGTCATCATCGGAAACATTACGGAGTATTACACATCTGCAGATTACAAACCGGTTCAGGGAATCGGCGAGCAGTCTGAGACAGGTGCAGCTACAACTATCATCAGTGGTATCGCAGTAGGTATGAAATCTACAGCATTCCCGATCCTGCTGATCTGTGTTGGCATTTTTGTAGCATACGGTGTGGATGGATTATACGGAATCGCTCTTGCAGCAGTTGGTATGCTTTCCACAACAGGAATCACAGTTGCCGTTGACGCATATGGACCTATCGCTGACAATGCTGGTGGTATTGCAGAGATGTCAGGTCTGGATGAGTCAGTTCGTGAGATCACAGATAAGCTTGACTCTGTAGGTAACACAACAGCAGCTATGGGTAAAGGCTTCGCGATCGGTTCCGCAGCTCTTACAGCACTTGCATTGTTTGTATCTTATGCGAATGCGGTAAATCTGGATGCAATCAATATCCTTGCTCCTCGTGTTACGATCGGTATCTTTATCGGTGGTATGCTTACATTCCTCTTCTCAGCCTTCACAATGGAATCCGTTTCCAAGGGCTGCTTACAAGATGATCGAGGAAGTAAGACGCCAGTTCCGTGAGAAACCGGGTATCATGAAGGGTACTGAGAAACCGGATTACAAATCATGCGTTGCGATCTCCACAACAGCAGCTCTTCACGAGATGATGCTTCCTGGAATCATGGCGGTCGTTGTTCCGGTTATCGTAGGTGTTGTTCTTGGCGTTGAGGCTCTTGGCGGACTTCTTTCCGGTGCTCTTGTAACAGGTGTACTGATGGCGATCTTCATGTCCAACGCAGGTGTGCATGGGATAATGCAAAGAAATATATTGAGACAGGTCATCACGGCGGAAAAGGCAGCGAGGCGCACAAAGCAGCCGTTGTCGGCGATACAGTCGGCGATCCGTTCAAAGATACATCAGGACCTTCCATTAACATCCTGATCAAGCTTATGACTATTGTATCACTGGTATTTGCTCCTCTGTTCTTATCCATCGGAGGACTTCTGTAAACATCATTTCAGAAAAACAGTAAACCCATATTATATAAAAAAGCTCTTTGCAGAAATCTGCAGGGAGCTTTTTTGATGCGACAGACGGCGGATCTGTACGGATATGGTATTGTGTCATACTTATGATCCGGTTTACGGATTTTTTGTCCGTGCAGCCTGTTCGATCAGTGTCTGGTTTACTTCATCCTCGTAGGTCCGCATCTGCACCTGCATAGGCGTGGGATCGTCGCTTAGCCGCAGCTGTCCGAAATGATTAAAGAAGATCAGTACGCCAAGGCCGATCCCGATGGAGTAGGAATCTCCAGGATGGTAAAGCCGGAGGAGCTTTTTCCCGTGACAAGAGTGTAAAACTGGTTAAAAAGGCTGCCCATATCTACGTCATTATTAAAGGTCATAATGGAAAAAGCGGCACCGAAAAAGGAAACCAGGCATACAAAAAGGATTTTTATATACCGGAAAAGCTTCCCCTTAGCGGTGCTGATGCGGTAGTGATGATAAATCCGTTTCACCGATGGGAGAAATATCAATGGAGGGTTCCAGCTTCCGGATCTTTTTCAGAAGATCTGATACAGACATCACATAGCGTCCGGGCTTTTCCGCATCCAGAACAATTACAGGCATGACCCGCAGGCGATTGAGGATTTTGGGATCACTCATGGAAAGTGCAGCAATATCCTGAAGATATACATGTGGGGTGGTGACTTCAATGTTCTGATCCAGCTGCAGATAAAGAGTATCATTCATGAGAAAAACTCCTTTCCCGAAATATTATTTCTTCATTTTTGGACGGAAGAAGAGACTGGCCAGATAAGAGAAGATCAGGGCGGAGGAAACTCCGGCAGCACAGGCAGTGAAGCCTCCTGTAAAAAGCCCAAGAATGCCGTCTTCTTCAATGGCTTTTTTCATACCCTCCCATAATACATGGCCGAAACCGATCAGCGGGACGGAGGCCCCGGCACCTGCAAAATCCACCAGCGGCCGGTAGATGCCAACGGCACTTAACAGGGCACCGCTGCATACCAGAAGTACCATCACACGGCCAGGCATCAGCTTTGTCTTGTCCAGAAGGATCTGGATCAAGGCACAGATAAGGCCGCCGAACCAGAATGCGTTAAAGTAGTCCATGCTCATACCTCCATATGCTCGATGACAACTCCGTGGGCAATACCCGGAATACTGTCACCTTCGTTAAAGCTTACTTTGGAAAGAAGCGCTCCTGTTGGTACAAAAAGGATCCGCTTCCATTCTCCGGATACGATCTTCGGAAGGATATAGGAGGCAAGGACTACAGCAGAACAGCCGCAGCCGCTTCCTCCTGCGTGAGTGTCCTGAGAAGGATCGTCATAGATCAGGATACCGCAGTCTTTATGAATGGGAGAAAGCCGGATATTTTGTTCCTCCAGAAGATCCAGGAGAATTTTCTGCCCGATGATCCCCAGATCCCCGGTAAAGACGGCATCATAATCCGAAGGCGTCCGCCCAAAATCCGAAAAGCTCCGTGCAATGGTATCACAGGCTGCAGGAGCCATACAGCCTCCCATGTTCATGGAATCTCTGAGACCGTAATCCATCACACGGCCGGCAGTAAGGCCGGTGATAGCAGCACAGCCTTTGCCGGAGCGCAGAGGTGCTTTTTCTCCGGGAGGAGATGTACTTAGGATACAGGCCCCGCTTCCGGTTACTGTCCAGGTGGCAGAAAACGGCCGCTGGTTCCCGTATCCCAGAGGAAAACGAAATTCTTTTTCCGCACTTGCGAAATGGCTGGAGGTGGCACATAAGACCCGTGTGCCGAATCCGGCGGTCAGAGCAAGGGAGCCGAGAGACAGCGCTTCCCCTATGGTAGAGCAGGCACCGTAAAGACCGTAAAAGGGAATTCCAAGTCCAGCGGAGCCGAAACAGGTGGCTGATGTCTGAGCGAGAAGATCTCCGGCGAACATCAGATGGATATCTTCGGAGCTCAGTCCGGCTTTGCTTATGGCTGAGTGGCAGTTTCTTTCTGCAGTGTGCTTTCCGCAGATTCCCAGGTGTCACAGCCAAACATGGGATCTTCACAGACCAGGTCAAAAAGATCTCCAAGAGGACCGTCCGCCTCTTTCTGACTGACGATGGATGCGGCGCTTTCGATATACAAAGGCTGTGAAAATGCAATGCTGCTGCGCCAAGTCTGAGATTTTTGCTCATGATATCACCTCCAGGATCTTTAGGATATAATAGATCACACCCAGTCCCCAGGCGCTTAAGATGCCGTAGAGGATCACAGGACCTGCAATAGTAAAGATCTTGCACCCTATGCCGAAAACCTGTCCTTCTGCCCGGAACTCAATGGCGGATGCAGCCACTGAGTTGGCGAATCCGGTAATGGGAACAAGACTTCCTGCACCGCCGAATTTGCCGATTTTGGGATAAATACCAAAGCCCGTGAGAAGGACGCTTAAGAGAATGAGAAGGACAGAACACCAGGTTCTGGAATCGGAAGCATCTGCACCGAGAGCCTGTGCTGTGTTTAAGATAACCTGTCCAAGAAGACAGATCAGTCCGCCTGTGAGAAAAGCTTTTGCCATATTCAGCGGCAGACTGTGGGTGGGAGTAAGCTGCTTGACGTATTGTTCATATTTTTTTTCGTTGATATTTTGCATATGGAAATCCTTTCGTGAGATGGTAGAGTGACAGTAAGAATTACATCCAGCTCATGGCATAATAAAACAGGGAGCCCAGGGCTTTTCCGGCAGCAATGGAAATTATTACCGGAGAAAGCCCCTGAGAGAGCTTCAGCGTCTGGCAAAGACGGGAAAGACTTTTGCGATCTCTGCCAGTGCAAGGATCCAGCCGCCCAGGAAAATTCCGAAAAATACTCCGCAGACAGCCAGGAAAAAAGGTCCCAGCGGAATACTGATCGGAAACAGGGTGACGACGGTTCCGGCAACTGTTCCCAGAAGTGTCAGATCTTCATAAAGAAAAATCTGGTCAGCTGTATGCGTGATACCTGCATAGCGGGGACAATGGAAAGCCGATCAGCAGTCCGGAGACACCTCCTGCAACGATGATCCCGGCACAGAAACCGATAAAGCACAGAATCAGCTGTTGAAGCATGGACAGAACCTCCTTGTGGGATTGTATGGGAATAGTATGAGAAAATATAAATTTTTTATGCGAAAATCTTAAAAAACAAGAATATCTGTACATTTACGGACAGAGATAGTATAATAAAAAGGAATATAGACAGCGGCGGACAGGCGCTGTCTTTCTCAATCAAAAGAAAAAACAGTGTCAGGAGGACGGATATGCAGGATGCTTTTTCACGTATGGAATTGCTCGTTGGAAATACAGGTGTAAAAAAACTCAGCAGGGCGAAAATTGCAGTATTCGGTCTTGGCGGAGCCGGATCACAGGTGGCAGAGTCACTTGCGCGCTGCGGTGTGGGGAGTGCTGACACTGATCGATCATGAAAGATCAACATTGACGAATATCGGAAGCCAGGTGCTGGCACTTCATTCTACTCTGGGAATGAGCAAGGTAGAGGCGGCCAAGAAGAGAATCCGGGATATTGATGAGAATATTTTGGTGCATACCTACGAAACCTTTTATAATGAGGAGACTGCGGGAATGTTTGAATTGCGTTCCTTTGATTATATTGTGGATACAATGGGAACACTGTCGTCAAAACTGCTTCTGATCAGCAGAGCAAGGGAGGGACGTGTGCCTGTGATCTCCTGCCTGGACATCGGGGACAAGATAGACCCGTCTAGACTTGAGGTTGCAGATATCAGCAGGACCACAGTATGCCCGGCGGCCAGAATCATAAAAAAAGAACTGCGTAAACAGGGAATACGTAAACTCAAAGTACTGTATTCCAGAGAAACAACCGGCAAAAGAAAAGCTTTTCAGACGGAGAAGAACTATGGTGAAGAAGCCTGCCGAAGGAAATATTTCCTTTGTGACAGGGACTGCGGGATATCTGCTGGCGGGAGAAGTTGTGCGGGATATACTGTCAGCCGGAAACGTTTCACACAGCTGACAGCAAATGAGAAATTGAGCGCAGATCACGGACAGATCCAGTTCATGAGCATGAGTCAAGGCGGAACAGTAATGTCTGCTTTACAGAAATAAAACAGAAAGACTGAGGAAATAAAAAGTGAATTCAGAAATCATAAAAAAGTTCTGCGATCTTCTTGGAGAAGAACGTGTTTTTACAGGCGAAGCAATGAGCCGTCATACAACTTTTAAGATCGGAGGTCCGGCGGATTATTTTCTGATGCCGGATAAAGACACAGATGTGGGGCGTATCGTAAAAATCTGTAAAGAAAGTGCGATCCCTTATTTTATCCTCGGAAATGGAAGTAATCTTCTGGTAGGAGACGGCGGTTACCGTGGAGCGGTTATCCAGATCTACAAAAATATGTCTGCCGTTACCGTAGAAGGAACAGAGATCACCGTACAGGCAGGTGCGCTGCTTTCATCGGTGGCAGCAGCAGCAAAAAATGCAGCTCTTACAGGCTTTGAGTTTGCAGGCGGGAGTCCCGGGAACTATGGGCGGTGCGGTCGTGATGAATGCAGGTGCCTATGGCGGCGAGATGAAGGATGTTCTCACAGAGGTAACTGTGATGGATGAGGAGGGAGAGATCATTACCCTTCCGGCAGATAAACTGGAACTGGGATATCGTACCAGCATCATCAAACCGCAGGTTATATCGTGCTGGAAGCAAAGCTGCAGCTGAAGAAGGGAAAGCCGGAAGTGATCCGTGAGACCATGAAAGATCTGACGATCCGTCGTACCACCAAACAGCCGTTGGAGTATCCCAGTGCTGGAAGTACCTTTAAGAGACCGGAGGGATATTTTGCAGGTAAGCTGATCATGGACAGCGGTCTTGCTGGATATCAGGTAGGTGGTGCACAGGTTTCTGAGAAACACTGTGGCTTTGTGATCAATGCAGGCGGTGCAACTGCAGGGATGTCCGCACGCTGATGGATAATGTCAGGGATATCGTTTATAAGAAATATGGAGTTACGCTGGAACCGGAGGTGAAGTTCCTGGGTGATTTTGAAGCCTGATGACCATTTCTGGTACATCGTTTTCAAAATAATTATACCACTTACTTGTCTGTGGATCCGATCGCACAGACCTAAAAGGCTCAGCGTAGTCCGGCTTTCAGGTACCCAGGATACGAAACAGAGGTAACAGGAATGCGTATGTACGCTTTGCAGATAACGGAAGAAGAAATGGAAAGGAAGAGAGACTATGCGTTTTGTGATCGTTACAGGTGTGTCAGGAGCAGGAAAAACAGCTGCACTTAAAATGTTGGAGGATATGGGATATTTCTGCGTGGATAATCTTCCAATCCAGCTTCTGGAAAAATTTGCTTCCCTTCTTCCTGAGATGCAGAGCGAAAATGTTAGAAATGTGGCTCTGGGGATCGATGCCAGAAGCGGAAGTGCCCTTGATGAACTGGAAGTAGTTCTGGACCGTATGAAGCAGACCGGGTATGATTACGAGATCCTGTTTATGGATGCAGAGGATTCGGTCCTTGTAAAACGCTATAAAGAATCCAGAAGAAGCCACCCGCTGGCAAGAGCAGGGAGAGTGGATGAGGGAATCCGCCTGGAACGTGAGAAAACAAAATTTCTCCGGAAACGTGCGGATTATATCATTGATACCAGCCATCTGCTTACCAGGGAGCTTCGCCAGGAAATCGAAAAGATCTTTGTGGATGACAGAGAGTTCAGCAATATCATGATCTCTGTGCTTTCCTTCGGCTTTAAGTATGGAATCCCGGCAGATGCAGATCTTGTGTTTGATGTGCGATTTCTTCCCAATCCCTATTATGTGATGAACTGCGTCCTCTGACAGGCCTTGACGATGAAGTGTTCAATTATGTGATGGCCAGTGATACGGCGAAGCTTCGCGGACAAACTGGAGGATATGATCCGTTTTCTGATCCCTAACTACATTAAAGAAGGGAAAACAAGCCTTGTGATCGGTATCGGATGTACAGGGGGGAAACATCGTTCTGTTACGATTGCCAGAGAACTTTTTTTCCAGGCTTTCCAAATCGGATGAATACGGCATCCGCCTGGAGCACAGGGATGCGGAGAAGGACAGACTTCTGAAAAAATAACTGCCGCGATGAAAAGGGTGGCAGGGAAACAGTAAAAGAGGGTTCGGGATGTCATTTTCAGGAAAAGTCAAAGAAGAACTTGCAGGACAGCTTAGTCTGGCCAGGCACTGTCAGGTGGCAGAACTGGCGGCACTGCTCTGCGGCTGCGGCCGTGTGGAAAAAATGTCGGATGGAAACAGAAAACTATGGATCCAGACAGAAAATGAAGCAGTTGCAAGAAAAAGCTTTACATTATTGCGAAAAACCTTTAATATAGAGACAGCGATTGTTATCCGGGAAGGATCTCATCTCAAACGGGGTAAGGTATATCTTGTTGAGGTTACGGATCCTGCCAGAACAGAGGAAGTACTGCAGGGGACAAAGCTTTCTGTGGATAACGAAACCGGTTTACTTGAAATGGATAATTCGCTTGTGGTTCAGATGAACTGTTGCAAGCGGGCATTTATTCGCGGTACTTTTTTTGTCGTCCGGTTCGATCAGTGATCCAGAGAAAGGGTATCATTTTGAGATCGTGTGTCCGGACAGCAGGAAAGCAGAACAATTACAGGGGATTATCCGCAGTTTTCACGTAGAAGCTAAAATTGTGGTGCGCAAGAAATCATATGTGGTCTATGTGAAGGAGGGCGCACAGATCGTTGACGTGCTGGCAGTCATGGAAGCGAACGTAGCCCTTATGGATCTGGAGAACATCCGGATACTTAAGGAAATGCGTAACACGGTAAACCGCAAGGTGAACTGTGAGGCTGCGAATATCAATAAAACGGTAAATGCGGCAGTGAGACAGGTGGAAGATATACAGCTGATCAGCAGAACTATCGGCTTTGAGAGTTTGAGCGATGGACTGGCACAGATAGCCAGGCTGAGACTGCAGTATCCGGATGCCACACTGAAAGAATTAGGTATGATGTTGAATCCGCAGGTGGGCAAATCAGGTGTGAATCACCGGCTTCGCAAGCTGAGTGAGATCGCAGATGAGCTGCGGGAGAACAAGGAGGAGCTATTATGATTAAAAAACCAATCACTATCAACTTATCCACTGGACTGGAGGCAAGACCTGTAGCACAGCTTGTTCAGGTGGCAAGCCAGTTTAACAGTGAAATTTATGTTGAGATTGGCAAAAAGAGTCAATGCAAAGAGCATTATGGGAATGATGACTCTGGGACTTGACGCTGGAGAAGAGATTACACTGTCTGCCAACGGTGATGATGAGAATGCAGCGATGGAGAGCATTGAACAGTATTTAAGCAACCAGTAATCAGTTGGAACAGAGCAGTCCGCGGAAAATGGTAGATCCTGCGGATGTGGAATATAAAGGGATACAGACGGAAAGGAAGACCGATTCCCGCTGTATCCCTTTCCGCTTCAAAGTACCTACAAATATGAAAGAGGAAGATTACCTATGTCAAAAGTATTGAAATTTATCGTACATTTTGTTGTGATATGCACACTGATCTGTGTACTGGGACTTGTTCTTCCGCCGTTCTTCGGGGTGAGAACAGTGATCGTGGATAAATCCGATAAGGCAACGAACCTCCCAGTCGGATCTGTTACATATGCGATCCCGGAGAAGAGTTCTGCGATCAGCGCAGGTACTCCGATCCTTGTACAGAAAGATTCCGAGACATATAAATATACGATCACCAATCTCGATGCCTCCAAGGGAACCGGAACAGTAACAGATCAGTCCGTTTCCGGAGGAAAGACTTTTACCATTAAGGTTGGAGATTATGTTCCGAAAGTTGTAGTTACCATTGGCTATGTGGGATATCTTATGGTGGCTACAGAAAGTATTGAAGGCCTGATCATTCTTGGTCTGGTCGTATTGTTCCTGATCATCCTGTATGTGATCGCAGAGCTCTGGAAGAAAGAGCCGGATGATATTGAGGAAGATGTGAACGATCCGGAACCGGGTTATGTGAAGTCTAGGAAAGAACTGAAGCAGGAAGAAAAAGCACGTGCCAGAAGAATGAAGGAAGAAGAAAAAGAGATCATTCAGGAAGAAAAGGCACGAAAACACAAAAATAAAAAAGCAGATAAGCGTAAGGTCCGTACGGGCGGTTTCGTAGATGAAATTGACGAAGAGGATGTTACAGGCTATTCGGAGAATAAAAAGAAGACTGCCATACAGCAGACTGCACAGACTGCCGCAAGTGAAGCTCATGCGGAACTTAAGAAAGAGATTGCAGCAGCCACTTCAGAAGAAGCAGATATGCTTTCCAGACTGG
>ENA-OQAN01001401-OQAN01001401.1-human-gut-metagenome-genome-assembly--contig:-NODE-1401-length-10541-cov-1.643941_pt1 | contig 10541 bp, 14 predicted proteins | sample MGYA00242735_ERZ504527 | MGnify/ENA primary metagenome ERZ504527 (study PRJEB26092, sample SAMD00036230) | human gut metagenome | host: Homo sapiens | study: EMG produced TPA metagenomics assembly of...
CGGCGTGGGCGTAGGATATTTGAGAGGAGCTGACCTTAGTACGAGAGGACCGGTTGGACTGGCCGCTGGTGAATCTGTTGTTCTACCAAGAGCATGGCAGAGTAGCCAAGCCGGGAAGGGATAAACGCTGAAGGCATCTAAGCGTGAAGCCCCCTCAAGATGAGATATCCCATAACGTCAAGTTAGTAAGACCCCTTGAAGACGACAAGTAGATAGGACAGAGGTGGAAGTGCAGTAATGTATGCAGCTGACTGTTACTAATCGGTCGAGGCATAACCAAAAGGTGATAGGAACAAGAAGGATGAAGAGAGACTTATCGAGTGGATTGTATGTGATTTTGAAGGCACATGAAAGTACCTGAAAATAATCCTCCTTAGCTCAGTCGGTAGAGCACTCGGCTGTTAACCGAGTTGTCGTTGGTTCGAGTCCAACAGGGGGAGTTTTTGGCTCCTTGGTCAAGCGGTTAAGACATCGCCCTTTCACGGCGGTAACACGGGTTCGATTCCCGTAGGAGTCACTTAAGCCACAGGATATGTTCTTGTGGTTACAATTAGATATGGCGCCATAGCCAAGTGGTAAGGCAAAGGTCTGCAACACCTCTATCACCAGTTCAAATCTGGTTGGCGCCTTTAAAATATATCGAAAGTTTAAAGCTTTCGATATTTTTTATTGTGAGAATTTTGTTCTATGTAATGAAAAATGCTTGCATAATAAAGGAGAGCCCTAGGATAATCCCGGGACTCTCTTTCTTAGATTTAATCCAAGTATACTTGCCAAGATGGCTTTTAAAATAGCAGTAGGAATAAATGGAAGCACACAAGCTGTGAGTGCAACCCAAACGGTGCTGTGCATGATGATACAGAACATAACAACACCAAAAAGATAATTAATGCATGTTCCGAGAATCAGACAAAAAGTAAAACAGCCTTTAAAACGATTTTTGTACTCAACGCCAAGTCCGATAATGAACGCCATAATTGGAAATGAGATGATAAAACCACCGGTTGGGCCAACCAAAGTTGATATCCACCGCTAAAGTTCGCGAATACGGGAACACCAACTGCTCCAAGCAGCACATAGATGAGAGAAGCTACAGCTCCTTTTTTAGAGCCGAGTATAATTCCGGCTAGTGTGATGGCAAAGGTTTGCATGGTCATTGGAACACCAAGAGGCATTGGAATGGATATTTGCGCCATAATAACGATGACGGCAGTAACTACACCAATCATACATAGATCCAGTGTTTTAAAGTTGGTTTTTTTGCATATAAGTTTCCTCCATAAGATTATTGTAAATAAATACATTTTTAATTAAGTATACGTTATACAAGGTTAATTGTCAACTATATATAAATAATGGTTAACAATTAAAAGGTTGAAGAATTGTAGAGAAAGAGGTAAGATAAGTAGGTAAAATGAAAGAAAGAGGACGAAAGATGAGACAAAAGTTGAGAATTCGCTGGAAAGCATTAAAGATGGAAATAAAAGAACATAAAAGTTCTTTTGTGGTGTATATGGTACTTCGAGCATTGGTAATCCTGGTGATGATTCTACAGATTTTAAACAGGAATTACGAAGATGTGTTTTACTGTGTATTGACTTTATTGCTGTTGATTGTTCCGAGCTTTCTCCAAGTAGAGTTAAAGATTGAACTTCCGACGACATTGGAGATTATTATTTTACTGTTTATATTTTCGGCAGAAATTTTGGGGGAGATCGGTGCATATTATACGCGCGTTCCCAATTGGGATACAATGCTTCATACTTTGAATGGATTTTTAGCAGCCGCAATTGGTTTTTCGTTAGTAGATATTCTTAATCGGGATGAGAGAGCAAAGTTCAATTTGTCACCGCTTTACATGGCAGTGGTAGCATTTTGTTTTTCAATGACAATTGGTGTGATGTGGGAATTTTTTGAGTGCGGTATGGATTTATTTTTCGGGATGGACACACAGAAGGATACGATTGTAAACAGTATCAATACAGTGATGCTTGATCCAACGGGCGGTAATCAAGTGATTCATATTGGAGATATTAACAGCGTGATAGTAAATGGAAAAGAGCTTGGACTTGGTGGTTATTTGGATATTGGGCTTTTGGATACAATGAAAGATCTATTTGTGAATTTTATTGGAGCGGTTGTATTTTCAATTATTGGATTTTTTTATGTGAAAAAGCGTGGAAAGGGAAGAATTGCAAACAAATTTATTCCGAAACCAAAGCAGGAAGAAGCAGATTTTTTGAAAATCGTAGAAGAATCAGAGGAAAGATAGTTAATATTGACTATTGTCTGTTAATTTAAAGTATGTTATACTTTATTCCAACAAAGGTGTTTAGAAGATTTCTAGACACTTTTTTTATTGTATAGATGTAACAGAAACTCCGTGCAAAGAGGCACACCTGCTTTGTCGGAGAGAATGTCTCCTTCAAAGAAGATGCCAGGAGCATGGAAAGGATTTTGAAGGAGGAGTGGTTATGAATACAGGAGACACAGCATTTGTTATGATTTCGACAGCATTGGTTTTCTTTATGACACCAGGTTTAGCATTTTTTTATGGCGGGTTAGTCAGACGTAAAAATGTAGGGAACACGATGATGGCATGTGTGGCTATTATGGGGATTTCGGGTTGTCATGTGGGTTTTATTTGGGTATTCACTCGCATTTGGTGGAAATCATGCAGGTATAATCGGCGATTTTAGATGGTTTGCTTTTTCAGATATTGGTATGGAAACCGGGCCATATTCTGAATTCCGCATTTGGTGTTTGCGGCATTTTCAGATGATGTTTGCGATGATTACGCCGGCATTGATTACGGGTGCACTTGTAGGGAGAATGAAATTTAAGGCGTTGTTTTTCTTTGTAATATTTTGGTCGGTTATTGTTTACTATCCGCTGGCACATATGGTGTGGGGTGAGGGCGGTTTGCTGGCTGAAATCGGTTCAGTAGATTTTGCCGGCGGAGACGTGGTCCATATAAGTTCCGGAATCAGTGCACTGGTTCTTGCTGTTTTAATTGGAAAACGAAGAGGATATGAACATACGACTTACCGGATTCACAATATTCCGTTTGTTGTCCTTGGGGCATCGATTTTATGGTTTGGATGGTTTGGATTCAATGCAGGAAGTGCACTCGGAGCAAATGGGCTGGCTGCACATGCATTTATGACATCTGCGGTATCTGCAGCGACCGCATTACTGTCCTGGATGTTGATTGATGTTCTGAAAGAAGGAAACCAACACTGGTTGGAGCTTCTACCGGTCTTGTGGTTGGGCTTGTTGCAATTACACCGGGAGCCGGGTTTGTACCGATTTGGTCTTCATTTATTATTGGAGCACTCGTTAGTCCAATCTGTTATTTTGGAGTTGGCTTTATTAAGGAGCGGGTAAAAATAGATGATGCGCTTGATGCCTTTGGGTGTCATGGAATAGGAGGAATTTGGGGCGGACTTGCAACCGGAATTTTTGCAAAAAGTTCTATTAACAGCGTGGCCAAGTGGGATGGCTTAGCATTCGGTGATTTTCGTCTGTTTCGTGCACAGATAATTGGAATTTTGATTACAATTGTGATTGCAGTTTTGGGTACATTAATCTGTACGGCAATTGTAAAAATTTTTACACCGCTTCGAGTAAGCGAAAAAGAGGAAAAAGTAGGATTAGATATTTCCCAGCATGGTGAAAATGCATATCCGTCTTTCAATGGATTGGATTAAGGAAGGAGAGCAGATTATGTTGATTAAAATAGAAGCAATCGTTCGGGAAGAAAAGCTTGAGGATGTAAAAGAAGCATTGAACGCTATTCAGGTAAACGGAATTACTGTGTCGCAGGTTATGGGCTGCGGTTCTCAGCGAGGATATAAAAGCGTTGTGCGTGGAATGGAGGTAGATGTTATGATGCTTCCCAAAATCAAATTTGAGATTGTAGTATCTTCTGAGGAATGGGAGAAAAAGACTATTGAGGCAATTCAGAAAGCGGCGTATACGGGAGAAGTGGGGATGGAAAAATATTCAGCTATGAAATTCGAAGTGCGCTGAAGATCAGAACGAGAGAGACTGGATTTGACGCACTTCAGTCAGAAAATTAGTTTTGTAATTTGTTTTGCAGGTGGACAGTTTCATTGTAACAATTGACTTTAGAAGCAGAAGGTTTATTTTTGACTTTCCATAAATTCTTTTGTAAAAGCAATAAATTGTTCAGTGCGGCTGTTTAGATATTTGCCCTTTTGCCATACGAGACCGATTTCCTGTGAGATTGTAGGAGCGATTGGTATTCCCTTGACGTCGTTCATATTTTTGAAGAGCGAAGAGTAGAGAATAGCTCCTCCTAGATTCTCACGGACAAATGCCTGAATTGTATAGAGTTGGCTGGCATTTAAAATTACATGAGGCTTTACTTTGATTGTATCAAAAAGTGAAAGCAACGTATGGTTTTGAACGGAATCGGTATTGTACATGATTAGAGGCTCATCTTTTAACATTTCAATTGATATACTTTTTTCTTTCGCGAGAGGATGACTCTTGGAGATACAGAACATTAGCTTGTCAGAAAGAAGCTGACAAGAATTTAATTTATTAGTCTCATAAAAATTCAGATTGACGAGCGCCAGATCCAATACATCATCTAAAACCAGATTGGCGGCACGTACAGAGCCGTATTCAAAAAGCTCAACGGGGATATTTGGATATTTTTTATAAAAAGCAGTCAGCATATCAGGGAAAAAGACTGTACTCAAAAGAGGAGGAATGCCGATTCGGATGGGGGTAATCTGCTTTCCAAGGTCATAAAGCTCTGAGGTCGTCTCATGAATATTGTTAAGAAGTACACTTGCTTTTTGGTAAAATTCTTCCCCTTCTTTTGTCAAAACCATATGATTTTTTGTACGGCTAAACAAACTGATAGAAAATTCCTTTTCCAGTTCTCGAATTGCGTTTGAGATTGCAGGCTGTGTGACATAAAGCTTTTGTGCAGCTTGTGTAATACTGTGATAACGACAAACGGCAGAAAAGTATTCTAATTGAATGATTTTCATTGGTAGTGACCCCATTTCTTCTTAAAATTTTTCTAAAATATTAAAAAATTTTTATTATAGTAATTATGTCTAAAATTCTTCTGGTTTTAATCCGTGATTATTTTGATTATATCATAATTTTTGTGAGAAATGCTCAAATATACAACATATCATAATTTTTTTAATGGAGGTATCATTTTAAGTAAATGTACAAGCATCTATACGACCTCTATAATAAAGCTATAGCAAACAGCGCTGTGATGTGAATAAAAAAAGGATTGGAGGAAAACAAAGGAGTCCGTCAACAATAACTCTTTTGTTTCTCTTGTTTGCGGTGATTATGTTTGTTATTGAAAAAATACCGCTTGGGGTAACATCAATGATCGTCTGTATCGGACTGACCATTACAGATGTACTGGATGTGCAGACCGCATTTGCAGGATTTACTGACAGTAATGTGATACTGTTCGTAGCGATGTTCATTGTAGGAGGAGCATTATTTGAAACAGGAATGGCAAATAAAATTGGGGGAATTGTAACCAGATTTGCAAAAACAGAACGTATGCTGATTGTAGCAATTATGGTAATTGTAGGTTTGATGAGTGGAGTACTTTCAAATACAGGTACTGCAGCGGTATTAATTCCGGTAGTTATAGGAATTGCAGCAAAATCAGGATACAAAAGATCAAAATTACTGATGCCGATTCTGATTGCAGGAATTTTATTTTATGCAACCATAGGATATAAATTACTTCCGGAATGTGATCCGAAAGAAGAGGAGGCGTTCGATACAAAAAGAGATTTTGATCAGGTACCTAAATGGAAGCAGTGGATGTCATTGATCATTCTGATACTGACTTTACTGGCTATGATCTTTGAAGAAAAGATAGGAATCAGTCTTTGTGTTTCAGGTGGAATCGGTGCTTTGCTTTTGATATTGACCGGTGTGATTTCAGAAAAAGATGCATTGAAATCTATTGACTTGAAAACAATTTTCTTGTTTGGAGGAACTTTATCTCTGGCAGCGGCACTTGAAAAAGACCGGAGCGGGGAGAGATGATCGCAGAAAAAGTAATTGGAGCACTTGGAAGCGATCCGTCTCCATATATTCTGACGCTGGTCGTATTTCTTCTGTGTTGTGTGATGACAAATTTTATGTCAAACACAGCGACGACAGCATTGATGGTTCCGATCTGTCTGTCGATTGCACAGAGAATCGAAGCAGATCCGAGAGCAGTATTGATGGCATGTGTAATCGGAGGTTCCTGTGCTTATGCAACTCCGATCGGAATGCCGGCAAATACTATGGTTGTGGGAGTCGGAGGTTACCGCTTTATGGATTTTGTAAAAGCAGGATTTCCATTGATTATCATAGCAACGGTTGTGAGTATGATTATCCTCACGATTGCATTTCCATTCTTTCCATAAAAGGATGATTATAATTGTGAAAATAAACAGCATCTGATATAGATGCAAAAAATCAGAGGAGGCAGAAACATGAGTAAGAAAGAACAAGTAGAGCAGCTTACGGATTATATGGCAAATTTTGTGTCATATATCGCAAAAGTGCTGCCGGATGATATTATTGCAAAGCTGGATGAACTGGCAGAAAAAGAGGACAGTCCGCTTTCAAAAGTCATTTACGAGACAATGAAGAAAAATCAGGTACTGGCAAAAGAATTGAACAGACCAAGCTGTCAGGATACGGGTGTATTGCAGTTTTGGGTAAAATGTGGAACAAATTTCCCGCTGATCGGGGAATTAGAGACACTTTTAAAAGAAGCTGTTATAAAATCGACAGTGGAAGCACCTCTTCGTCATAACAGCGTGGAAACATTTGACGAGTACAATACAGGCAAAAATGTTGGCAAAGGAACACCGACAGTATTCTGGGATATTATACCAAACAGTGATCGGTGCGAGATTTATACGTACATGGCAGGCGGAGGATGCACACTTCCGGGGAAAGCCATGGTGCTGATGCCGGGAGAGGGCTACGAAGGAGTTACGAAATTTGTAATGGATGTCATGACTTCTTATGGTCTGAATGCATGTCCTCCGCTTTTGGTCGGTGTCGGTGTGGCAACATCTGTTGAGACAGCAGCACTGCTTTCTAAAAAGGCATTGATGAGACCGCTGGGAAGTCATAATGAGAATGAGCGTGCGGCAGAGATGGAAAAGTTGCTTGAAGACGGAATCAATGCAATTGGACTCGGACCTCAGGGAATGGGCGGCAAGTATTCCGTAATGGGTGTACATATTGAAAACACAGCAAGACATCCATCTACAATCGGTGTCGCCGTGAATGTTGGCTGCTGGTCTCACAGACGTGGGCACATTATTTTTGACAAAGATCTCAATTACACGATCACAACACATTCGGGGGTGACTTTATAATGTTGGAAATCAAAGATGGAAAGAAAATTTTAACAACACCGATATCGGCTGAGGATCTGGCAGATATCCATATCGGAGATATTATTTATCTGAACGGAAGTATGACAACCTGTCGTGATGTGGCACACAGACGGCTTGTTGAGGGAGGAAGAGAACTTCCTGTAAATGTAAAGGACGCTGCAATCTTTCATGCAGGACCGATTATCCGTCCTCTTGCGGAGGACAAGTTCGAAATGGTATCTGTTGGTCCGACAACAGCATGCGTATGGAGAAATTCGAAAAAGAATTTGTGAAACAGACCGGTGTGAAAGTGATTATCGGAAAAGGAGGCATGGGTACAAACACGGAGTATGCATGTAAAAACTATAAGGCAATCCATTGTGTGTTCCCTGCCGGAAATGCAGTGGTAGCTGCTTCAGAGGTGGAAAAAATTATAGATGCACAATGGAGAGATCTGGGAATGCCGGAAACGTTATGGCACTGCCGTGTAAAAGAATTTGGTCCTCTGATTGTATCCATTGATACAGATGGACGAAATTTGTTTAGAAGAAAATAAAGTTGTTTTCAATGAAAGAAAAGAGAAAGCAATTAAAGAAATTTGTAAGCATGTAAGCTTTATCAAGTAACATCAAAATAAAACCAAAATACTGCCAGAAATGACCATGTAGAGAGAAAGATTCGAATCTCTTTATATGGTTATTTTGAGGGTATTTGGTGCTGTATAGTACTAATTTTGTAATCTAATGAACAGAAATTTACTTTCTGATAAATAAAAAATATTGACTGAGAATAAATATTTTGTTATAATTTTTTTGTTATTAGAATACAATATATTAGAAAGAAAATATATGGCGCCATAGCCAAGTGGTAAGGCAAAGGTCTGCAACACCTCTATCACCAGTTCAAATCTGGTTGGCGCCTGTCAAAAAGTCTAGGAATTTCATATTTCTGAGGCTTTTTTCTTTGGTATTAGTAATAAACTTTATCAAACAAATAGGTAAATAGAAAAAGTGCTTGACGGCAGTATTTAGAAGTGTTATTATCATCAACGGAACAAATTAAATAATGCGAACTTTCTCTTATTCAGAGTGGTGGAGGTAAAAGGATCTATGAAGCCACGGCAACCCCGGAACGGAAGGTGCAACCTGAGCGAGTAATCGAACAATAAGAGGATTGGTTTATGAGAATATAAAACAGTCCGATTTTGTCGGGCTGTTTTTAGTTAATTAGGGAAGAAGCAGGACAATCCTTAAAGAGAAAGAAAGAAAGAAATAAAGAAAGGAAAGAACGAATGGAAAGATTATTATTTACATCAGAATCAGTAACAGAAGGACATCCGGATAAGATTTGTGACCAGATTTCAGATGCGGTCTTAGACGCACTGTTAGAGCAGGATCCGATGAGCGTGTAGCTTGTGAGACAGCAATTACAACAGGTCTTGTGTTGGTTATGGGAGAGATCACAACAAATGCATATGTGGATATTCAAAAATTAGTAAGAGAGACAATCGATGAGATGGATACAACAGAGCAAAATACGGATTTGATGCGCATACATGTGGTGTGGTAACTGCAATTGACGAGCAGTCAGCTGATATTGCACTTGGTGTAGACAAGGCATTGGAAGCAAAAGAAAATAAGATGTCAGATGAAGAAATTGAGGCAATCGGTGCCGGAGATCAAGGAATGATGTTTGGATATGCATCCAATGAGACAGAAGAATTTATGCCATATCCGATCGCATTGGCACACAAGCTTGCACTGAGACTTACAAAAGTGCGTAAAGATGGAACACTTCCTTATCTTCGCCCGGATGGAAAGACACAGGTAACAGTGGAATATGATGAAAATGGTGTTCCTGCCAGACTGGATGCAGTTGTGTTATCGACACAGCATGATCCGGAAGTGACACAGGAGCAGATTCATGCAGACGTGAAAAAAATATATTTTGACGAGATTTTACCTGCGGAATGGTAGATGAGAATACAAAATTCTTTATCAATCCAACAGGACGTTTTGTAATCGGTGGACCAAACGGAGACAGCGGTGTCACAGGACGTAAGATTATTGTTGACACATACGGCGGAATGGCTCGTCACGGTGGCGGAGCATTCTCTGGAAAAGACTGCACAAAAGTTGACCGTTCTGCGGCATATGCGGCACGTTATGTAGCAAAGAATATCGTTGCAGCAGGTTGGCAGACAAGTGTGAAATTCAGCTGTCATACGCAATCGGTGTGGCTCAGCGACATCAATTATGATTGATACATTTGGAACAGGAAAACTTTCAGAGGAAAAATTAGTAGATATCGTAAGAGAGAACTTTGATTTAAGACCGGCTGGCATTATCAAGATGTTAGACCTCCGTCGCCCGATTTACAAGCAGACAGCAGCTTACGGACATTTTGGACGTCATGATCTGGAATTTACCTTGGGAAAAATTAGATAAAGTAGAAACTTTGAAAGCTTACTTGTAGAAAGATTTCAAAAAATAAGAAAAAGTCAGATGCAAATACTTAAAATGAGTGTGCATCTGATTTTTTTGTATAAATTTACAAAAAATTTATAAATATTTAGTGGTTCTTTGGTGTATTACATTTTGTCACATGGTATAATACTACTAATTGTAGAAAAGGATGTGTGTTTATTGAAGTTAAAAACGAGATTGGTGATAGCATTTTTAATCATTATAGTATTGCCGATGGGATTGTCCCTTGCTGTCATTACTGGTTTCAGTCAGTATCAGATATCGATGATCGAGAAGAATTATAATATTACAGGAACGACATATAAGAGCTTTTCAAATCCGGTCAATATGTTAAATAAAGTCACGTCAGCGACATTTCACAAGTTAGTAAAAACGGCAAAGACAGCGCCGGAGACACTGACAGATATCACATATTTGGAAAAAATCAATGAAGAACTGACAAAGAAAAACTCGTATTTGGTTGTAAGGCGCGATGACAAAGTGGTCTATATAGGAGCAGAGGCAGAGACAGAGCTTTTACAAGAGCTTCCGGCATATGGAGACTATGATTCATCTTCGGAGAGCGGCGTCTATCTTGGAGGTGACCTTCAGGTACTTGTAAAGCAGATTGATTTTGAGTATCAGGATGGGGCACAGGGAAGTGCCTTTATTG
>ENA-OQAN01001403-OQAN01001403.1-human-gut-metagenome-genome-assembly--contig:-NODE-1403-length-10513-cov-1.685538_pt1 | contig 10513 bp, 16 predicted proteins | sample MGYA00242735_ERZ504527 | MGnify/ENA primary metagenome ERZ504527 (study PRJEB26092, sample SAMD00036230) | human gut metagenome | host: Homo sapiens | study: EMG produced TPA metagenomics assembly of...
CCCCGGAAACCGTAAGGTTTCTGGGGTTTTTCTGTTTTTGATGAAATCGAGGCAGGAAGTGTGTAAGACCATGATAAAACCAGGGGAAAGTTTCTGGATTTATTCAATTGAAAAAGAAAGCCCTATCAACCATGAGACAAAAGCTGTAAAAAATCTACGTTGAATTTTACAGCTTATTGTGTATAATAGAAGTATCAGAAACAATTTAAAATCAAAGGAAGGGGTTGAAAGAATATGGCAAATATTTTACCAGTATCTGATTTGAGAAATTATAATGAAGTCCTGAAAAACTGTCATAAAGGAGAGCCGGTATATTTGACTAAGAATGGCAGAGGACGTTTTGTAGTCATGGATATTGAAGATTATGAACGTGATCGAGCAGAGAAAAAGCTTCTGATGAAGTTACAGGAAGCTGAAGAAGCAGTGAAAGATGGAGATGGTTGGTTGAATCTAGATGAATTGAAGGCACTGATGGGGGAATAAAATGTTAAACTGCGGATTAATCCGATTGTTGTAAGAGATCTGAAGAATATCAGGGATTATATTGCCGAAGATAACGAAGAATATGCTACGAAGACTATAAAAGAGCTTTATGGTAAATTTGAGAATCTTCAGATGTTTCCGAAAATGGGATCGAATCTCTCCAAACGAGTCAGCTTTCGGACAGACTATAAATATGCGATATGGGAAGAATATGTGATTCTCTACAAGATTGGTAACGAGTACGTAGAGATTTATCGTATAATCAACCGATATCAGGATATCACAAGACTTTTTGATTGATAACAAAATTCCTAAAAACCACATGGACACAGTGGAAAATCCGGATTTTACCCCAAAAATCATACCGTAAAAGCTGTTCTTTGAGCAAAGCTGAATTGATTATAAAATGGATACCAACAGGAGGAATTTGCATGGAACTACGGGAATACACAGATTTCAATCAGGAAGAAATTTTATCACTTTACACCAGTGTTGGCTGGGAAAATTATACAAGGAATCCTCAAATGCTGGAGCGTGCATATGAGAATTCATTTTTAAAGATTGCTGCTTTTGAAGGAAAGCAATTGATCGGCATGGTCAGAGTTGTTGGGATGGTGCATCGGTCATTTTAATTCAGGATTTACTGGTGCGTCCGGAATATCAACGAAAGGGCATCGGGAGTCAACTAATGCGTGCGGTTTTAGAGCGATGTGAGGATGTGTATCAGATTGAACTGATGACAGACAATACAGAAAAGACGATTTTATTTTATCAGTCGTTGGGACTGAAAAAGGTAGATGAAATCGGTTGTTGTGCTTTTTTGAAAATGTGATGAGCAGTAGGAGGAACAGGATATGACGGATTCATATACATTCAACACCCCGATTGGTTTTCTTACCATACGGGAAGAAGAAAAGAAGCTGACAAAGCTCTTTTGGGAAGCAAATTCTGTGCAAACCATGAAGAATGAATTGCATTCTGATTTTCTGTATGAGTCTATACGCAGGTGAATGAATATTTGACGGGTAGAAGGAAGCAATTCGATGTGCCGTTGAAATATCAGGGAACGCAATTCCAACAGAGTGTCTGGCAGGAGCTGCAGAAGATACCATATGGAGAGACGAGAAGCTATCAGGAGATTGCGGCTGTAATCGGAAATGAGAAGGCAGTACGTGCTGTAGGGCAGGCCAATAATAAGAATCCGATTTTGCTGATTATCCCATGTCACAGAGTAATTCATAAGAGCGGAGATATTTCAGGATTTGCTTGTGGAGTAGAGGTAAAGCGATATCTGTTGGAATTAGAAAAAGGATGAGAATTTAGGGAAATGGAAAATATGTTTTCAGGATTTCTGAGAAAAGAGCGGGAAAAGCGGGGGATCAGTCAAGAGCGGTTATGCAGAGGAGTGTGTGCTGTTTCCGCTCTTTCGCGTTATGAAAATGGAGAGCGGATACCGGATCGGCTGTTGATGAATACGCTGATTGAACGTTTGGGAAAATCATCCGATAAGTTAGTTACGATGATTTCCTGTCAGGAGTATGCGTATTTTGAGTGGAAAAGCAAGGTAAAAGAGACTTTAAGAAAGAAAAATATTGCTCTGGTACAGGAACTCATTTTGAGAAAAGAAGCACGGGACGCAAGTGTCAACCTGGTTTTGCAGGAGCAGTTTTATCAGTATATACAGGAAATCGTCAATGGGAAAGAGGGGGAGATTTCTTCTCTGGAGGAGGCGATCCGGTTGACAAATCCAGATTTTACAGGAAGGATTGCTGCTGAGGGATTGTTTAGTATACAAGAATTAGAACTTCTGCTTTTATATGCACAGCGTCAGATGGAAACGCGGGCAGGGCAGGGTGCCAAATTGCTGGAAGATGTTCTAAGTTATATTCAGGAACATATGACGGATATTCAGGCAAAAAATCAGATTTTCCGCGAGCGGTGTGTCTATATTGTCGGTATGTGACTGGAGAGGCAAATGCACAGAAACGGTATTTGTTGTGCAGAGAAGCATTTGAAAACAGCAGAAAAGATCAGAGGTTTGAGTATACGGTGGAATTGCTTGGGTATATGAGGAAGGATGCGAAATCTGTCTGGGAAAAGAGTTCGAGGCTGTTTCTTATCAAGTTTGGAAAAAGATTTTGGAAGCGATGTATCAGGAATATGGCGTGGGAAATTCCGCAGGCAGAATGGGGAATTGAGATCCCACAGAATCTTTTTTTAATACCTGAAATTTTGCTTTCAGCCAGAGTGGAGCAAGGAGCGTCTCAGGAAGAAATCAGCGAAGGAATCTGTACGCCGGAGACGTATTCCAGAATCGAAACAGGAAAGCGAAGTCCGAGTCTGAAAAATCTGGAAGCATTGAAGTCCAGGTTGAAAATACGGTCGGGGTACTATATGGGAGAGGTGTGGACTGAGGATTTTGCGGTGCTGGAGTTGGTGCAAGAACTAAGAGCAGCGGTGTCGGCTTCCAATCTGAAAGCCTGGGAGATGTGCCAGCAAAGGCTGGAAGAAAAACTGGATTTGAGTAAAAAGATTAACAGACAGTATACGGAAGGATACAGAACCTGTCTGGAGTACCAAAAGGGAAAGTTTTTAGAAGATGAATGGATCAGACGGCATAGAAAAACATTGTCTTACACACGGAAAGAACCGATGGAACAACGGATGTTTTGTGAAGAGCGTGCACATGTATTTACAAATACAGAGACAATACTTTTGCAGCAGATTGCTCTTGCAGAAAAATCCGTGGTGAAAAAGAGAAAGCAGTAGAAATCTGGGAGCTGCTTTTGAAGGATTATGGAAGAAGTAGGATCAGGATGGAAAATCATTTCAAAGAAGTGATGCTGATCTGGAGCAATCTGGCAAACACACTTCCTGATGTTGGAAAAACCAAAGAAGGAATTGCACTGGCAGATCAGGGAATCCGAATGGTTTTGGAAAAAGGACAGGGACCGTTGAATATGCTGTTTGCAAACCGGATCTATGCCATGAAAGAGGCCGGGCAGGATGTGAGAAAAGAGCAATTTGAACAGGCATATGCTTTGAGTGAAATGTTCGGTGATCTGGAATTGCAAAATTCTTTGAAATATTATATACAGAAAAACTGGCCATCGAAGGAAAAGATACATTAACATACAATAAGAAAGAATTCCATGACGAAATCGGGAAAGATGTTTTTCGATTACGTCATGGGATTTTTTTGCGTTTTCTTTGATAATGAGAACTGTGAAAGGGGAAATGTGATATGCAAGAACAGATTTTCGTACACGGCTACTTCGGAAGAAATAAGGGGATCCTTACAGGATTTGTTATTTTTTCAATCATGAGTGGAACCTCTTACATGCTCTGGTCATTTTTATTTGAACAGGCCAGTGGATTTGCAGGAGGAACGGCAGACACCTCCATCCAGCAATTATGTCTGTCTGCAGGATTGTGTCTGCTGTATTTTGTGGTCAGTCAACAGCTGATGTTTTATTTTCAGAGAAGGTTGTTTAAAACAGATCAATACACAATTGAAACAGGATGTATTTCATGCGCTGATGAAAAAGGTGTGGCAAAGTTTACGGAGAAAAACAGCGCGGTATATCTGTCTGTGTTAAACAATGACGTAACAAATCTGGAGAACAACTATTTGCGAAGATTCCGGAGATTTTACAAAATGGATTTGTATTTCTGACTTGTGCGGGTGTACTCTGCTATTATGACGTCAGGATCGTGTGTCTGGTGATTTTGACGGCATTACTCCCGGTGGCGGTCCATTTTTAATCGGAGAGAAATTGTCACAGAAGACCAAAGCATTATATGAAGAACTTGAGAATTACAATCGGAAGCTGAAAGACTGGATGGGTGGTTTTGAAGTGATTCATAGTTTTCAGGTTGAGGACGAAGTGAAAAAACGGTTTGCGAAAAGTGTGGAAGATGTGGAGAAACGGCGTTATGAGGGAAGACGATATCAGAATCCATACGGAATATTGACGTTATTGCTGACGTATCTGATCTTGAGTATACAGCTAGTTGTCTCAGCGTATCTGGTATTTATCGGAAGTATTTCAGAGCGGATGCTGCTGAGTATTTTTTATTTGATCTCCAGTGTCAACAATCCCATCCGGGAGATTGCATATCTGCTTTTGGATGTCAAGGCAGCAATTCCAAATGCAAGAAAGGTGGAGACGCTTTTCAAGGAAAGACCGGAAGAATCGAAGAAAACAGGGGAATCGGTAAAATCAGTCATGCCGTTGGAGTTGAAAGAGGTACGATTTGGCTACACGAAAGCAAAAGAGGTCTTACATGGGGTGAATATGTGCTTTGAGAAAGGGAAAAAGTATGCCATTGTGGGAAGCAGCGGATGCGGAAAATCAACGTTGTTGAAGCTGCTGGCGAACTATTATAAAGACTACGAGGGAGAAATTCTCATAGGAGAACAGGAACTTCGGATGATAGAAAGAAAAAGTCTAAGTCGGAAAATAGCCATGATCCATCAGAATGTGTTTTTGTTTGAAGATACATTGCGGGCAAACATTACGATGTTTCAGGAATATCCGGATGAAGAAATCAAAGCTGCAGTAAAAAAGGCAGGACTTGAGAAAATCGTAGAAGACAATCCATTGGGGACAGAGCAGATGGTTTGCGAAAATGGCAATAATTTTTCCGGTGGGGAAAAACAGCGGATCGCGATTGCAAGGGCAATTTTAACCAGGGCAGAAGTGTTATTGCTGGATGAGGCAACGTCCAGTCTGGATGCAGAACTTTCCATGCAGATCGAGCAGTTGATCTTAAGTCAAAAAGAGACCACCATATTGAATGTAACACATCGATTTCATGAGTCGATTTTGAGACAGTATGACTGCATTTTGACCATGCATCAGGGAAAGATTGTGGAGATGGGGACATTTGAAGAGTTGATGAAGAAAAAGCAAATTTTTCTATAGCCTCTATACCGTGAATCATTAGCAGGGGAGGACATTATGATACAGAAAACAGGTTCGATTCATGTTTATTTTCAAAGAAATAAGGGGCATCTGGCAGGTGTGATCTTATGTTCCATTCTGGCGGGAATGGGGGAAACGATGTGGGCATTTGTGTTTCAGAAAATTGGAGAATTGCCGGGAGATATGACAAAGGCAGCGATTTTGAGACTGGCAGGGATTCTTTTGTTTACTGTTTTTTATTATGCAGTCAGTCAGAATGCCTGCGCTTACTTTCGGAGGACATTTCTGAAGCGGATCAATATACAGCTGAAGAGGGATGTGTTCGATGCAGTGCTGGATCAGGATATGATCCAGTTTACGAGCAACAACAGTGGGATGTATCTCTCAATACTGAATAATGATGTAACAAATTTGGAGAATAACTATTTTGCGAAGATTCCGGGGATTATTCAGCGGAGCTTTGTTTTTCTTGGCTGTCTGGCAGTACTTTGCTCTTACGATGGCCGGGTGGCAGGTATGGTTCTGCTGACAGTGTGGATACCGGTTGCAGTACCGTTTTTATTTGGAAATGTGATTTCCGAAGCTGAGGGAAGGTTTTACCGGAACTTAGAACAGTATACAGGGAAACTGAAAGATTTCTTTGGAGGATTTGAAGTGATTCAATGTTTTCAAATTGGAAAAGAAACGGAAGAGTTGTTTGGAAGTTGTGTAAAGGATGTGGAAGAGTCTCGTTATCACTCTCGATTCTGTGAAAGCAGCGGTGAAGTGTTTGCTCTCTCATTGACATATGGGACGTTGTTTTTTCAGATTTTATTCTGTGCCTGGACGGCTGCAAAAGGAAAAGTATCTGCAAATGCAATGCTGAGTATTTTATACTTACTTTCCAGTATCAACAATCCGGTGCAGAATGCAGTACAGGCGTTTCTTTCTGTGAAATCAGCCGGACCAAATGTGGAAAAAGTGGAGAAATTATTGGCAAAACCTAAAAAAAGAACCCATCCGTCTGTTGACCGGAAGTGAAGAATAAGAAACAAAATATCCGCAAATCCGTATAATGTCGGAATTTGTCTAAAATAAACAGGTTTCCATGATTTGATTGTCGAAAAAAGAAAAATAAATTGTGTAAAAGTGATAAAAAATATAAAGTTATACTTATTAAAATGACTTGATTTACAAAGAAAAAAGTTTTTTATTAAAAAAACTAAAGGTGAAATAGCAATAATTATAAAATCCAAGCCAACTTCCGAATAGAAAAATATAGGCAAATGAGCTATCATAAAGTTATCAAATCGACAGGGAGGATATAAGATGAAAAAGAAAGTGGTTAGAAAACTGATGGCACTCGCACTTGTTTCCGCCATGGCAACTTCTATGCTGGCCGGATGCGGATCAGGTGATGATTCAGGCAAGGATTCAGGAAAAGATGCTGACAAAGGCTCAGAAGAGACAGTCTGAAAGTTGCTGCGTTCGAAGGTGGTAACGGAACTCAGATCTGGGAAGATATCGCGAAAGCATTTGAAGAGTCTCATGATGGAGTAAAAGTAGAACTTGAGATGTCTCCTGAACTGGACAAAGACCTGACAAAAGCAATTCAGAATGGAGATGTACCGGACGTTGTATATTACAACCTGGGACAGCCAAGTGGATTCACAGAGACAATGCTGAAGGAAGAAGCGATTGCGGATATCTCTGATGTATTCGATGACGAACTGAAAGACAAGATGCTGGATGGTATCCTGGATGGTACAGATGCACAGCCATACGGAGACGGAAAGATCTATCTGGCACCGATTTTCTACACACCGACAGGATTCTGGTACAATGCGACATTGGTAGGTGAAGGAAAACAGTACGAGATCCCGACAACATGGGATGAGTTCTTCGCACTTGGCGAGCAGGCTAAGAAAGACGGACATGCACTCTTTACATTCCCTACAACAGGATACTTTGATGCTACAATCTATGCAATGCTCGCACAGGCAGGCGGACTTGATTTCTACAATGATGCATTAAAATATGATGCAAATACATGGACATCTGATGAAGGAAAGAAAGTTCTTGATACAGTTGCAAAACTTGTAGGAAAAGACTATACACAGGAAGATACAGTTTCCAATGCAAACGCTGACGGTGGATTCAAGATCAATCAGCAGAACGTAATCGATGGAAAAGCATTATTTATGCCAAACGGAAACTGGGTAATCGGTGAGATGGCAGCTTCTACTCCGGCAGATTACGAATGGGGTATGATGGGTGTTCCGAAATGGAGCGAAGATGAATCACAGTCTGTATACACATTTACAGAGCAGATGTGGGTACCTGCTGATGCACCGAACATGGATCTTGCAAAAGAATTTGTGAAATTCATGTATTCTGACGAAGTAGTTGATATCTGTCTGAACAACAAGACAACAGACAAAGAGTCCGGAAAAGAATCTGATACACCAAGTAGTAGTTCCTGTAAAAGGAGCAGCAGACAAGCTTCCAGACGGTGTTACAAAAGACTGTTATGCAGCAGCAACAGCAGATGACGTTGTAGCTGTTACAGGTAAATGGGCAACAACAGCTCCGATCGAAGGACTGGATATGGCAAAAGCTGTTTACGGACCGGTCGAGTCTATCAACACAGGCGATATGACAGTTGATGAATGGCAGAAACAGTTAGTAGAGACTTGGGAAAAATGCGCAGACGCATTAGAGAAATAAGAGAGTGATATTCGGCTGACATGAAACGGTGAGTTATGATAACTCACCGTTTTTAAAAGACAGCAGTATGGAGGAGGAAATCTATGAACAGGGAGAAAGCGCAGAGAAGATTTATATTCATTTGTCTGGCGCCTGCTGTAATTCTGGCAACGATCTTTATATTTATTCCGACGATCAATGTCTTCCGTATGTCCTTGTACCGCATGGGTGGAATTACAAATAAGAAGAGTTTTGTGGGATTCAGCAACTTTGTAAAACTGATGGATGATAAGAACTTTCTGGAAGCGATGCAGAACTCGATTCTTATTATTGTGATGGTAATGATCTGTACGATCGTTCTTGCAGTTTTATTTGCGGCGTTACTTTCAAGGGGGAACTTTAGAGGCAAGAATTTCTTCAGAATTATTTTCTACATACCAAACATTTTGAGTATTGTTGTTATTGCAGGTATTTTCGGTGCAATCTACAATCCGAGTACAGGACTGCTCAATACATTTTTGGATGCGATTCATCTGAGTGGATTAAAGCATCAGTGGATGGGAGATCCGAGTATTGTTATTTATTCTGTGATCTTTGCACTGGTATGGCAGGCAATCGGATATTATATGGTCATGTATATGTCCAGTATGGCAGCAATTCCGGAAGATCTCTATGAAGCCGCATCACTGGATGGAGCAACAGAGATTCAGATTTTCTTCCAGGTGACTTTGCCGTTGATCTGGAGCAATATCCGTACTACATTGACATTCTATATCATCAGTACGATCAACTTAAGTTTCCTGTTTGTTCAGATCATGACAGACGGAGGCCCGAACGGAAAGACAGAAGTTTTCCTGAACTATATGTACAAGCAGGCATATGGAGCAGGTGTATACGGATACGGTATGGCGATCGGAGTTGTTGTATTCCTCTTCTCGTTCATACTGGCAGCAGTTGTAAACAAGATTACAGACAGAGAAGTCTTAGAATTCTAGAAAGGAGCGAAGTAGAGATATGCATGAGAAAAAACACAGAATTCCTACACATGTACTTTACAAGATTTTTATCTATGTAGCTCTGATCGCTCTGGCTATTTCGATCATTGTACCGGTTGCATGGGTATTTATGGCGAGTTTGAAGAAGAATGCAGAATTCATTGGAGCGGATGTAAATCCATGGGCACTTCCAAAACAGTTTTACTATCAGAACTTTGTAGTAGCATTTCAGGATGCAAGAATGGGAGATTTCTTCCTGAACTCTTTCATTGTGACAGCGCTGGCTCTTGCACTTCTTCTGATCCTGGCTCTTCCGGCATCTTATGTGCTGGCACGCTTTAAGTTCAGAGGAAAGAAGTTCTTCAATGGTGCGTTCATGGCAGGATTGTTTATCAATGTCAATTACATTGTAGTACCGATCTTTTTGATGCTGATTCCTGGAACAAGGCTCTGCATGTAGATTTCTTCCTGGATAACCGGTTTATCCTGGCACTGATCTACGCATCCTGTAACCTGCCGTTTACGATTTATCTGCTGAGCGGATATTTCCAGACACTTCCGAAAGGATTTGAAGAAGCAGCTTATATGGATGGATGCGGATACTTTAAGACGATGGTTAAGATCATGATTCCGATGGCAAAACCAAGTATTCTGACAGTGATTATGTTCAACTTCCTGACATTCTGGAATGAATATATTATCGCATATACATTGATGGATGAAAACGGAACACTGGCAATGGGACTGAAGAATCTGATGGCAGTCGAGAGAACAGCAACCAACTACGGTATCATGTATGCAGGTCTTGTGATCGTTATGATTCCGGTACTGGTTCTGTATATCTGTGTACAGAAGAGACTGACAGAAGGTATGACACTTGGTGGACTCAAAGGATAGGAGGAGACAAAAATGCAAGAAAAGATTCGAACTTTGATCATGGCTGTTGTTTTTGTTGTCTGCCTCGCCCTGATCATGATAGGACAGAAAAATATCGGCGTGCCGGGACTGATTATGGAACTGGCAGGACTGGTAGGCTTGCTGACACTCTTGTTTATTTACAACAATAAATATAAATAGCAGGTTTGAAAAAGTGAAACAGGCATGGAAGATCTGGCAAAAGCCAGTCTTTCGTGCCTGTTTTGTATAGCAGAAAGTACATGTGGATGCTTGACAATTATCTTTGGATATTGGACAATAGAAGAGAATTGGAAAAAGAAAGAGATACGAGGAGAGAGATCATGAGAATTGGAATTGGAAATGACCATTCAGCATTGGAATTAAAAGCAGAAATCATCGAATTTCTGAAAGAAAAAGGACATGAAGTCGTAGATTTCGGAACGGATTCATCTGAAAGCTGTGACTATCCGAAGTATGGGGAAGCAGTAGGCCGTGCAGTTTGTTGCAAAAGAAGTGGACTGTGGA
>ENA-OQAN01001405-OQAN01001405.1-human-gut-metagenome-genome-assembly--contig:-NODE-1405-length-10507-cov-1.054335_pt1 | contig 10507 bp, 20 predicted proteins | sample MGYA00242735_ERZ504527 | MGnify/ENA primary metagenome ERZ504527 (study PRJEB26092, sample SAMD00036230) | human gut metagenome | host: Homo sapiens | study: EMG produced TPA metagenomics assembly of...
TGAAAAGATGCTTGAAAAAATGGACGTCATTGAAAAGCCGATGGGGGATCCACAAGAACTCCACTTTTCATTAGAGCCATCTTGCATCAGCGGAAACGATGTGTTAGAAGTTGAACATTTAAGCAAGGACATTCGGAAACCACAAACTATTTCAGGATATCAGCTTTGAGATCAAGCGTGGGGAACACGTTGCCATCATCGGAGACAATGGAACCGGAAAGACAACACTTTTGAAAATACTGAATCAGGTAGTCGCCGCTGATGGCGGTTCTTTCAAGCTCGGCTCCAAAGTACAGATTGGCTATTATGATCAGGAACACCACGTGTTACATATGGAAAAAAATATTTTTGATGAAATCTCAGATGATTATCCAAGTCTTAACAACACACAGATTCGAAATACACTCGCCGCATTTTTATTTACGGGCGATGATGTCTATAAACTGATCGGTGATTTAAGCGGTGGCGAGCGCGGTCGCGTTTCCCTTGCAAAACTTATGCTGTCTGAGGCAAACTTCCTCATCCTCGATGAGCCGACGAACCATTTGGATATTGCTTCCAAAGAAATTTTGGAAAAAGCGCTGAATGATTACACCGGGACTGTACTTTATGTGTCCCACGACCGTTACTTTATTAATCAGACGGCGACACGTATTTTAGATCTTGTCAATGGCACATTTGTTAATTATATCGGAAACTACGATTACTACTTGGAAAAGAAAAGAAGAATTGACAGCAGCGTATGCCGGCATTTCTGAAATTTCCACTCATTCGGTCTCTTCCACACCTGTGGAATCTGACACAAAGCTGGACTGGAAAGCCCAAAAAGAAGCACAGGCAAAAAGAACGGAAACGTCAAAACGATTTAAAAAAGACTGAAGATGCAATTGCGAAAACTGGAAGAAAGAGATTCTGAAATTGATGAGTTGATGACTCAGGAAGAAGTCTTCACTAACTCTGTGAGATGCCGTGAATTATCTGAGGAAAAAGCAAAAATCGCTGAGGAATTGGAAACACTTTACATGCGCTGGGAAGAACTTGCGGAATAAAAAGTATGCGAAAAAAGAAAATGCCCGAATTTCCTGTATTTCAGGTCATTCGGACATTTTACATTCATTACAATAATTCCGCAATTGCTTTGATAAATTGTTCGCTGTTTAATACCGTTGGATTCTCAATACTTGTAATCAAAGCAAGGTCTTTTGTCATCTTACCGCTCTCGATCGTATCGATAGTTGCTTTTTCCAGTCTGTCTGCAAAATCCATCAATTCTTGATTGCCATCTAATTCACCGCGTTTTACGGAGTGCGCCGGTCCATGCAAAAATGGTTGCAACAGAGTTCGTGGATGTTTCCTCACCTTTTAAGTGTTTGTAATAATGACGCTGCACTGTTCCGTGAGCAGCTTCGTACTCATAATATCCCTGTGGAGATACCAGCACGGAAGTCATCATCGCAAGAGAACCGAATGCGGAAGAGACCATATCACTCATTACATCCCCATCATAGTTCTTACAAGCCCAGATAAATCCACCTTCCGCTTTCATGACACGCGCTACTGCGTCGTCAATCAGTGTATAGAAATACTCAATTCCGGCAGCTTTGAATTTCTCATCATATTCTTTATCATAAATCTCTTGGAAAATATCTTTAAATGTATGATCGTATTTTTTAGAGATTGTATCTTTTGTTGCAAACCACAAATCCTGTTTGATATCAAGCGCATAGTTAAAACAGCTTCTCGCAAAACTTTCAATAGAAGCATCCAAGTTGTGCATCCCCTGTGCGATTCCGGCTCCTGTGTAATTATGTACCAACTCTCTTGTCTCTGTTCCGTCTTCTGCCGTATATACCAGCTCCACTTTTCCCGGTCCCGGAATGATCATCTCTGTATTTTTATAGACATCTCCATATGCATGTCTTGCAATTGTAATTGGCTTTTTCCAGTTTTTCACACATGGCTCAATTCCCTTTACAATAATCGGTGTACGGAAACTGTTCCGTCTAACATCGCACGGATTGTTCCATTTGGGCTTTTCCACATCTCTTTTAAGTCATATTCTGTCATTCGTGCAGCATTCGGAGTGATGGTCGCACATTTTTACAGCGACTCCATATTTCTTCGTTGCATTTGCAGATCAATGGTAACCTGGTCATTTGTTTCGTTGCGGTACTCCAACCCAAATCATAATATTCTGTTTTCAAATCAATAAATGGTAATAACAGATTCTCTTTGATCATCTTCCAAAGGATTCTTGTCATCTCATCTCCGTCCATCTCTACAAGTGGTGTTGTCATCTTAATTTTATCCATCTTCCATTTCCTCCTGCTCTACGCTTCGATATTTAAATTTTGCATTACTTTCAAAATGTGTTCATTGGCAAGTTGTTCTGCTTTATCTGCATCTTTCTGTTTGATTGCTTCCAAAATTCTCTTTATGTTCTTTGATTGATTTTTCTGCCCGATGTTCTCTTGTAACAGATGCCTGCCTTGCCATCTGGACATATTTATGAAAATCGGATAATACATGTTCTAGTATACGACTATTTGATGCTTCGTACAATACTTCATGGAATTTTCCATCAAGTTCTACAACCTGACCCGATTTTTCTTTTTGATTTTTGTTTGCATGAAATTCTGAGAGTAAAACAATCTCTTCTAGTTTTTCTATCTGTTCTTCTGTAATATGCTCGGTCGCCCATCTGGCGCAAAGTCCTTCCAGGAGGGAGCGTACCAAATAGATATCCTTCACATCTTTCCCTGTAATTCCGGTCACATATGCGCCTTTGTTTGGTACGATTTTTACAAGTCCCTCCAGTTCAAGCTGTCTTAACGCCTCTCTCACCGGAGTTCTGCTCACCCCAAGCTTTTTCCCGATTGTGCTTTCCCGCAATTCTTCATTTTCTTTGTATTCGCCCTTCAAAATACCATCTCTGATTTTTTGAAAGACTCTTCCACGGAGCGAATACTCCTGATATTCTTCCATCTTCTGCCTCCACTATAAATTATCTGCAACTCATGACAGGCATCTGTGATCACACGTACCAATTCGTCATCTGTCAAAACAGTCACACGTCCGGATTCATACTCTGCATCTACCCATTCTTTTACCTTCGCTACCAATGGTGAATTTTTGTCAATAGCACGGTCACCTTTCAACTTGTAATATGCATTGATCCAATGTGCAATTCCCGCAAGCCCCGATGTGTTGGATACCGCAACAAGAACCGGACGGTTCAGGAATTTATCCGTATCAAAAATATTGTAAATCTCCTCATTTTTCAGAAGTCCATCGGCGTGAATACCGGCTCTTGTCACATTAAAGTTCTTTCCGACAAACGGAGTTCTTGACGGCACACGATATCCAATCTCTTTCTCGTAATACTCCGCCATCTCTGTGATGACTGTCGTATCCATTCCGTCTAAAGTTCCACGAAGTTGCGCATATTCAAACACCATTGCTTTCAAGCGGTGTATTTCCTGTACGCTCACCGATTCCAAACAAAGAACAGTTTACGCCGCTTGCACCATACACCAAGCTGTCGTGGAGTTGCTGACCGCCTTATAAAAGTCATTATGTCCGTGAAATTCAATCAACTCACTTGGCACACCTGCGTGAACCATCAGACCGTATATGATTCCCGGAATTGATCGCGGAATCACAGCCCCCGGATAATTGACACCGTATCCCATTGTATCACAAACACGCACCTTTACGGGAATTTGATATTCCTCACGCAATTTCATCAATTCCAGACAAAACGGAATGACAAATCCATAAATATCCGAACGTGTAATATCCTCCAGATGACATCTCGGACTGACACCAATTTCCAAACATTCTCTTACAATCGAAAGGTAATGCTCCATCGCCTGTCTTCTTGTCATATTCAGTTTGTAAAAAATATGGTAATCAGAACAGCTGACCAAAATCCCAGTCTCTTTCATTCCGATATCTTTTACAAGTTGAAAATCTTTCTTGCTTGCACGAATCCAGCTTGTCACCTCCGGAAATTCGTATCCTCTCTCCATACATTTGTAAACTGCGTCCCGGTCTTTTTTACTATATAGGAAAATTCGCACTGGCGGATCTTTCCTTTCGGACCACCAAGTCTGTGAAAATAATCATACAATGTGACAATCTGTTCTGTAGAATAAGGCGCTCTCGACTGCTGTCCATCACGGAATGTCGTATCGGTAATCCAGATTCATCCGGCATGTGATGAGGCACGATTCGGTCATTGAAGGCAATCTTTGGAATCTCATCATACGGAAATAGATTGCGGAAAATGTTCGGTGTCTCCACATCCACCAGAGGATACATATGTTCCTCAAGTTCTAACAGATTATTATGTTGATTCATAAATACTTTTCTATTCTCCATGGTCATCCTCTTTTCTTTATTCCAGTTTTGTATAATTGTATACAATTATACATTTCGTGTCAATACTTTACCGAAATAAAATAACAGAGTGAGAATATTTTTTCCCACTCTGCTACTCTTATTTCGCCACATTTATATAAAATTGTCCTTTTTGCGCATTTTATCTAAACAGTATTTGACACTCTCTGTCTCAAAAGAGTCTAGTGCAAACAAAGATTCATTATATTGAAAATTTCTCTCTTTTTCTCCATCAGAAAGCAGTTGTTTTTCCGAAAACCAAAGTGATACTTTTTTCTATCTGATCTCCAACTGCCTTATAACTGATCGTGTACAGATAATCCTCTCCTGATCCTTTGCAAAATATCTGTTCCCCTTCTTCACTTTCATATTTCAGAGAAATACTCCTATAACTTATTTCCATTTTCTCTTGTATGCATCATCCATATTCTGTAATAAACCTTTCCTTTCAATACCTATTTTAACAAATCAGAAATGCAGATTTGAAAATCCTCATATACTTTTAATTTAATTGTATCGCCAAAAGGAATGATAACAGGCGCGACATCTTCTTCGTAACGATATATGGTAGTGCGTTCTCTAGCCGGATCGACAATCCAGTATTCTCGAACTCCTGCATCTGCATTAAAGCGCATTTTTTGTAGAATTAATCCATTTTCCGACTGCTTGGAGAAACAATTTCAATAATAAAGTCAGGCGCTCCTTCACAGCCACGGTTTGAAATTTTATTATGGTCACATACCAAACTAATATCCGGTTCCACATAATTAGAATCATCCTCTTTGATAAACACTGCAAATGGCGCTGGATAAACTTTGCAGTTCCCATGTTTTTTTGCAATGTAGTTTTGCAGCGAAGTTGTCAGTACTGCAACAAGTTCCTGATGCAAAGGAGAAGGGGGCGCCATGTCATAAATTCTCCCGTCAAGCAATTCCGCTCGCTTACCATCCGGAAGGGCATAAATATCATCGATTGTATATAGTTTTGTTTTTAATAATGGCATCGTATCATATCCTTTCTTGCTTTCTTTGTCTTTTAGTATAACATGAGTTTCCGCAAAACAAAAGTATTGCTGCCGTATTACAGAACACAATCTGTCTCATCGCCCTCACCAATCGCATATCGAGTAACGTTTTTCTCATCTGAATCAGTCTTTCCAGATTTTCGCGCTGATAACTCACATAATCTGCCCAAAACTCAAAATCAGACCAGCGCTCCGGAATCATATCAAGTACAAATCTAAAATCATTTTCAGCCATGTGTAATCCAATACTTCCCTGACCCAAATTTCATCTGAAGTGTCTCTTCCAGTACACGCATGGATTCATCTTCTTTCACTTTGGTAACTACCCGCTGAAACGTAGCCGTTTCTCCCTCTTTTGGCTCGTATACAAACAAATTTTCCTTATGTTCGATCACTCCCGCAATCTCATATTGCTTTTCCTCTTGATATTCCTGTACCGGGATCCCACCTTCTGTTGTCTGAACAAACGATACAAATTGCATCTCCTCTTCCAACCTCTGCATAGCATGTACCGCCAATATATAGAAACAGGCTATCAGTGCAATTGCCAGAACACCAACCACCTGCTTTCTATGCGCTTTCACTTGCTTCTGCGGCTTGATGCGGCCGCCCATCAGAAATCTGTTTTGACGAGGATAGGATAATGTTCTGATTGACACTCAGACCTTTCACTGCTGCATATCGATCTCCTTTGTATTCGACAGTCACATCCACACGTCTTGCAATGACTTCTGTTCCAAGGATTGTTTTCTTTTCATCGGTGGTATACACATAATATTGATTTCCCTCTTCTTGATGCAGCGCTTCTAAAGGTTATACACCCTGAATACATTTTTTTGCTTGTCTCTAATTTGCACACCTATTGAGGTGCCAATCGGAAGCGTATTTGGTGGAATCCGTATACTTGCCTCTACCCCTGCCCCCGTTTCTGTATTTTGCTGTATCGCTGTAATTTTTAATTTCCCAAACTGCATTTTTCTCTGTTCCATAAGCACATCAGAAATCAGCTTTACATTTGCACCGACTATCACATGTTCTTTATTCTCTTCCGAAAACTGTACTTTCAGCATCATTTCAGCAGATGTATCAGCAATTAAAATATCTGCCGTTCCAGAAGTCATACCACCTACCTGTATATTCACAGCTGATACAACTCCATCCATAGGAGACACTACCTTCCTTCCGCACTCTGGAGCTCTTTTAACGCTGAAAGCTGCTTTTCCACAAATCCAGTTTTTAAAATTTCCGCATACGCAGTCTGTTTTGCGAGGGACACCGCAATTCCTAATGATAAGACAAGCAAAACAGGAATACAGACTCCCACAAAACGTCCCGTATTTGTGAATGCCAACAAAAACGCTTTATTGTGTAAGATAGATTTAAAATTCAAAAAGACCTACAAACTGACCGGAAGCAGTCTGCATAAATGCTCTCCTTAACGACATCAATGTACGGAATCAACACAAAGAGCAATACACCGACAAAGCTTGGCAGGATAAACAGATATCCCACCCACATTTTTCTCTTTCTCATCACTTATTCCGCCTGATAAATCTCTACTTTTTCTACAATTGCATTCACAGCAGATTCCAACGATTCTTCTCCATACACATAATGCTCCGCCTGTGTCAGAATCTCCTCAAACAGTGCCTGCTCCACTGCAATTTTCGTGTCTGCTTCACTTAAGAAATTTACAAATTCCTCCGCTTCCTCTGCATTTAATTTCTGAATGCGAATCCCTTCTGCACTATCCTGTTCCGGATACATGACTGTCATTCTGTTCCTTTGTCTCTGATATCGGAAGCGTCTTTCGAAAGCTTGTCTTATTCACACTCAATGTCCAGTCATACTGATCCATATTCTCGGAAGATAAAAAGTACGATAGGAACGCTTTCGCAGCTTCTTTCTTCTCACTGGACGCAGTTATGCCAAATATCCATTTCGGGATAAACTTTTTCCCACTTTCGCTGTTTAAATAATCATAGAACACGGGACTATTCGCACTCACACTTTCCAATTGCGCCAGCGTCTGCCCCATATCCATTTCATCAACCGACAAAATATCCTTTTGAAATGCCATTGTTACCCCGGCGTCTCCGGAATAGTACGGCAATTCCAAATCAATCTCAGATGCATCAAAAAGCATCCTTGCCTCTTCTAAAAATGTGGACAGTGCCTCTTGATCTACCACACTCTCTTCTGAAATAATATCGTTCCAAAAAGTCAATAGAAGTAACGGAATACTCTTCGTTGCATTCCGTGCGATCCCTTTTATCTGCTCTTCCGTCCGTGTTTTCAATGTGCCTGATAGAGTTTTTACTTCCTCTGGTGTCACCGCACCTTCTTTTCCAATAATAATCGGAACGGAAAAACGGGATGGGATTGCATACACTTTCTCCCCTTTTTCATATGAGGAAAGTACGTTTTCAAAAAATTCTTCCCCATTTTCTTTCACACTCTCCATCATGTCACTTAAGTCTTCCAATCCCCTTTTTCGATATAGTCCTCAATTGGAAGTCCATCCATCAAAATGATATCCGGTCCATTTCCCGCCATAATCTCGGTGTTCAGACTTCGGATTGCATCGGATACCGTCTTTCCGTCTTCCTCTGATATCCCCACCTCTATCACAACCGGATACTTAGGATATTTCTCCATAAATAACTTTGCGCTTTGCCACAAATTCTCATTTTCTTTTAGGGTATACAAACGTAGCACTGCATCTTCTTTCTTTGTTTGTTCTTTTGTTTCTCCATCGGCTTTCCCACACAACCGGATTCAAAAACACCACCCTGACCAGTAAGATTTCCCGATTTCTTTTTCTCATTGCTATCCCTCCTTGTATTGTTTTCTAATATGACTATACCGGAGAGATGCATCTTATTTGCATTCAAAAAAAAAGAGCTTGACGCCCTTTTTTTAATTTTCTATTTCTAATATCTCTTATAACTATCCCCACGGTTACCAATATCAATTATACAAACTTTTTATGTCTTCACTTTCCGCTTTCAGCCCCATTGTATCATATTATATAAATAAATTGGATATATTTTCAAAATTTCCTTACTCCCAAAGTTATAATCTACATATATTTGGTTCATCTAAAATAATGAGCTTTGAATTTCCAATCAAAACCATAACAATCGATACTTTCATTATGCTTCTTTTTCAGCTTATTTTAAGCATCCCTGCACAGGCACTCAAATTCATACAGATAGACGTCTTCAAGTGTCGGGCTGACTTCTGTCCACCGGTATTTTTCCGGGCGCTGCTCTGAGATAACACGCTCGACAATCTCCCCGTCCGTCCGAAATAAGTTACTGATTTCAAATTCTTGTTTTACCTGATTCAATTCATCCTGTGAAATCCTGATTTCAAATACTTTCCCAGCAATTTTTTTCTGCAATGCCTCCGGGCAGTCTTTGTCCACAACCTTTCCGTTTTCATCAAAAGAATTTCTTTTGAGATAAACTCAATGTCAGACACCACATGAGTAGCAATCAGGACAATTTTGTCGCCGCTCAAATCCGAGATCAGGTTTCGGATACGGATACGCTCCTTTGGATCCAACCGCAGTCGGCTCATCTAAAATCAGAATCTGTGGATCATCCAAAAGAGCCTGCACAAGGAGAACCCTCTGTTTCATCCCGCCGGACAGTTCTTTTATCTTCTTTCTTCTCACCTCGCTTAAATTCAAAAGTGGAAGAAGTTCCTCCATGCGCCTCCTGATTTCTTTTTTATCCATACCGCGCAGTGTTCCCATGTAGCTGATAAAATGATTTACGGTGAAAGAATCATATAATTGTTGCTGCTGCGGCATATACCCCATGATTTTCCGATACTGTGCTTTCATCTTCGTAATCTCTGTTTCATTGCACAGGATTCTCCCCGAATCACGCAGCAGGTTATCCGTCAATATATTCATCAATGTACTTTTCCCGGCTCCATTTGGACCTAATATCCCATAAATTCCATTTTCAAATACTGCATGGAAATCCTGCAACGCAACTTTTGCCCCATAGTTTTTGTTGAGTCCTCTTATCACTAATTTCATCCGTCTCACTTCCTTTTATCATAGATTTCATAGAGAATATAACAACTCGCAGCAGGGAGATAAATCCAAAAAACCAGCACCTGCAACACAATCATATCCCACCGCCCCTGTAACAGTTGATGCGCATCCAGCAGCGCGTTCATGCTCCAAAAATGTATTTTATAAAGCCCGCCCCATTCCATGACAAGCGGTCCTATAAAGATTACAATCCCTGAAATATTTGTCAAAATCGTATCTTTTAACAGTGCAGACAGCGCCACAGCCGCCAGTGCAATAACAAACAGCGAAAGAAACTGGGAGAGTGCCAGCAAAAAAACATATTCCCCAATCGTGCAGTTTAAGACTGACTCTCCTGCGAACGGCATGGAGCGCACTTTCGCCCCCCAGTTATCCATCGGATACGACTTCACTATTTTCAAAATGAAAGGGAGGTGAATCAAAACTGCCATCAAAAATGTAATTTTGAATACCGTGCCTATCTTCGTAGTCAAAATCGGCAGCCGTCCCCGCTTTGTACTCCGAAGCAAATTCATCACTTTCAAGTCATATTCCATGCCAAGCGCCGAGGATGCGCTGTAGACGGCGACAAACACACACAGGCTGAGTAGAATCAGGCGGCTTCTTGCGAGGCTGCTGCCGAACATCTTTCATACCCGGTGTCATATACGAGTTCCTGCTCATTGACGCCGCGCATGGAATTGTTGCCCACCACATATTGAAGCTGGGCATAAGCCTCCTGAAACCTGCATATGGATAGCGGATATTATTCTGTTTTTGTGCAATCTCCTGTTCCGAAAGTCCCGATTTTTCCGGGGTCAACGCCATGATTTCCTCGTATTTTTTCTTTTCTTCCGAAAAGTATTTCAGCTTGTCCTCCGTAATGTGCCCCTGCTGTTTCGCCACATACATTTGGTAGTACTCTTCCTCCACATCTTTGTAAAACTTCATGCCGTTTCCAACTAAAACAGCACCATATAGAACAGCGGCACAGAGCCATATTGTTTTGTTCGTGAACAGGTTTTTAAACA
>ENA-OQAN01001406-OQAN01001406.1-human-gut-metagenome-genome-assembly--contig:-NODE-1406-length-10498-cov-1.862019_pt1 | contig 10498 bp, 14 predicted proteins | sample MGYA00242735_ERZ504527 | MGnify/ENA primary metagenome ERZ504527 (study PRJEB26092, sample SAMD00036230) | human gut metagenome | host: Homo sapiens | study: EMG produced TPA metagenomics assembly of...
TCAAGAAAAAAGAAGAAACAGAAAAAGGAAAAGAAAGTCCGTACCGTGAAAGTCGGTACACACAGGAAGTCCGTGATTGCCTTATGGGTAGTGCTTATTGCAAGCGTGAGTTTTGGGGTATATAAAAATTTTACAGCGATTGACAGGCACACGGTACATGAAAAGGAAACGATACAGCTCCGTTTGAACGACACCAACGGGATAGAAAATTTCGTGAAGAATTTCTGTAAATCTTACTATACATGGAGCAACAGCAAGGAAGCTATCGAAGCAAGGACACAGGCAATCAATGGGTATCTGACAAAAGAATTGCAGGACTTGAATATTGACACAGTAAGAACGGATATACCGACCAACTCCACAGTAACGGACGTAATCATCTGGGACGTGGAACAGGCTGAAAAGGACGACTTATCGCTACCTACGAAGTAGATCAGCAGATAAAGGAGAACGACCAGACAAGGAACGTATCAGAAACCTATACGGTCAAAGTCCATGTAGACGAAACGGGATATGTAATCATACAGAACCCTACCCTTGCACCAGCAATCCAGAAATCGGAGTATGAGCTAAGAAACAGGAAGGCGACGCAAGTGTAGACGCAGATACAACAGCAGACGCTACCGCATTTCTGGAAACATTTTTTAAGCTGTACCCGACAGCAACGGAAACAGAACTTGCCTACTATGTAGCTGGAAACGTCCTTGAACCGATAAACGGGGACTATATTTATTCCGAACTGGTAAACCCTGTATTTACAAAGGACGGGGACAATGTGAAAGTCAAGGTTGCCGTGAAGTTTATAGACAATCAGACAAAGGCAACACAGGTATCACAGTATGAACTGACGCTTCATAAGGGTAGCAACTGGAAGATTGTAGGATAACAAAATGAGTAAAGGCTTGTATATTACTTTTTTAGGAACGATACAAGTCTTTTTATGAAATTAAAAAAAAAAAGTTGGAAATCAATTTCTTATCATGTTACTTTAGGTGTGGGTAAAGAATAATGATATAAAATTACCACATTGACTTTCCCCTTACGGCAAGGTGTAACATAAGTGTGGAAGTAAGTTGAAAGGAGAAGATTTATGCTATCTATCGGTGAATTTTCAAAGATATGTAAAGTTTCTACAAAGACACTTCGTTACTATGATGAAATTGGGCTTATAAAACCCAGCAAAATCAATCAAGAGAACGGTTATAGATATTATTCCATTGAGCAATTAGAAACTATGTTGTTTATTAACCGTCTGAAGCAGTACAGATTTTCTTTGGAAGAAATTAAAGCAATTATCACATCAGAAGAAATACTGAATGAAAAATTATCCATAGAGCTATATAAGAAAAAGATAGAGTTTGAAAAACAAATACAGATATATTCCCAAATTACAGAACGGTTAAATGAAGATATATCAGTTTTGAAACAAGGAAAATCAATCATGTCTTATTTGAATAAGATTGATGTACAGCTTGTTGAAGTACCAGTTATGTATTTAGTTTCTATTCGTAAAATGGTTTGTAAGGTTGAAATGGAAGAACAATATGCTTGTTGCTTTCATTCAATATTGAGAAAAATCCAATATGATAAATTAACTGTCAATGCTCCACCTATGGTACTTTTTCATAGTGATGAGTTTACTCCATTAGGATTAGATACAGAATTTGCTATTCCAGTAGAACAATTTGTTACTGGAACTAGAGATTTTTGTCCAGGACTATGTTTAAAAACAACTCTATATGGCGGATATTCTAATTTACCATCTATTTATACGAAACAGTGTGAATGGGCAGAGCAAAACGGTTATGAAAACAATGGTCCCCTTTATGAAGTTTATATTACTGACCCAACACAAACATCAAATGAAGATGACCTAGTAACAGAAATTTATTATCCAGTAAAAAAAGAAATAAGAAAATATATAAAAAACATTGTATTTTTTGAATGAATATTTTCATAAATGATAACGTGAAACGGAGATGAAATTGATAGTATGAATAAAAAAGAACTGCACGATTTTATTAAAGAAAAACAGCCTAATATCTGCCAAATATCATGCTATAAGGACGGTAAAGAGGTTTATTCAGATGAATGGAATGATTATAAAAAAATAGATACCTGCCATGTTATGTCTGCAACTAAAAGTATTGTAGCATTACTTGTCGGAATAGCACTTGATAAAGGGTTTATAGAAAATATAGACCAACCTGTATTAGAACTTTCCCCGAATATAAAATTAAAAGAAGGGGAAAAAACAATTCAACAGGTTACAATCAAGCATTTATTGACTATGACCGCACCTTATAAGTATAAATACGAGCCGTGGACTAAAATATGTTCAAGTGATGATTGGACGATTTCAGCCTTAGATTTTCTGGGTGGAAGAAAGGATTGACTGGACAATTCAAATACTCAACTTTAGGCATACATATACTAACTGGAATTATATCAAAAATGAGTGGAATAAAAGTCGTTGACTTTGCAAATAAGTATTTATTTGAACCTATTGGAGTAGAAAAACATATAAATTATTTAGCGGAAACCGCCGAAGAGCATAAACATTTTACTATATCAAAAGAACCGAAAAAGAATATATGGTTTTGCGACCCAGAAGGGGTAGGAACAGCAGGATATGGTTTATGTTTATCTGCGACAGATATGGCGAAAATCGGACAACTTTGTTTAGATAAAGGTGTCCATAACGGAAAACAAATTGTGTCGTCAGAATGGATAGAACAAAATGACAAAGACTAATTATAAATGCGGAGAAGAATTTAGAAATATGTCTTATGGGTATTTATGGTGGATTGTAGATGAAAATAAGCATATATATTCAGCAATAGGAAATAGCGGAAATGTTATATATGTAAATCCATCGAATAATATAGTGATAGCAATTACTTCATATTTCAAGCCAACAATATTTGACCGCATAGATTTTGTGCAAAAGTATGTTGAACCAGTTATTTCGATTTGATTTACCTAAACATTTTAGTTATCATTTTAAAATTTATAGATAACAGAATGTGAAAGAAAAAGGATATAAAAAATTATAAAGCTTGATATTGATTGAAAATAGGAGGTATTAACTTGAACATTGAAGAATTTAAAGATATTAAAATAGCATATATGCGTAGAGTTGGCAAATATGGTTTAGAAAATAAACAGTTAATGGAAAACGTTTAAAGCGTATTTAAAAAACAAAAATTTATTCAACGAAGAAACTACTATACTCGGTATAGCTTTGGATAATCCTATGTATGTTTTAGAAGAAAATCAACGATATGATGTAGGTGTCATTATTTCAGACCCAAAGAATAAGTATGATTTATCTATCCGTAATATTGATGATGGTCGCTATGCTATATTCGAAGTTAGCCACACTGAGGAAAGTGTCGCAACTTTTTGGAATAATATCCAGCTACTAACCGCTGATTTACCAGTAGATACTACAAAACCCATTATTGAACGATACACTTTCTCAAAAATTTCACTCCATTTATGTGAATTTTGTATTCCACTAAAATAAAAGGTGGTGTTGCCATGGAAAAACAATCATGGATATTATGCCCTATTTGCAATAGTAAAACACGAATTAAAGTACGAAAAGATACAGAATTGATAAATTTCCCTTTATTCTGCCCAAAATGCAAGCATGAAACTTTAATCAATATAAATCGTGGAATAATTAAGATTATTAAAGAGCCAGACGCTAAGACGCAGAGCCAATAGTTTGTAAGAATTACTCTTGCAGATTATTGGCTCTTTTTAAATCCTGCTTCCTGCAAAGCAGATCAGCAGGATAGCCTATGGGAAAAAGAAAACGAGAAGCCTATTTGCTTCCCGTTCCCTTATATTTCATGATACCGTCAATCGTTCCTTGAATGATTTTGAGTTCTTCATCTGTCAGTTCATCAAGTGATATGTCTATCTGTCTGCGGATTGTAGATTTTCCCACTTTCTCCTGCGGATAGAAGTATTCATCAACAGAGATATGGAACATGGTCACTAAATCATGAAATAACTGGAAGCTGGGGTGTTTCCCTATATTCTCAATATCTGCGATATGACGTTCTCCATAAAAGACCTTATCGCCTAAATCATTGCGGGAAAGTCCAGCATTTTCTCTCGCCTCTCTGATTGCCAGTCCCAGCGGACGGAAATCAAAGCTATGCGTATCTTTCTTTTTCCTCATTTTAATCACCTGTCATGAGTTTATACTTCATGACACATGATTAGAATGTGTTAAAAATACATATATTATGTGTTAATAATTCATATCAATATTATCTTGACGGTAAATAAAAAAACCGTTCTAGGGTAATATCTTTTTCCATGTCTTTCAATCCACTTAGGACGGTTTTGGATAACCAGAGCCGTCCCTTTCTTTTGCACTCATAGTACAAGCTCTGGATAAGGGGGTTGTGCCATGATTGCGTATCAGCAAATACGCCAGTATTCACAACTAAATAACCGCCTTATAATGGTTATACACCCAGTACACCTTAAACATGATTTAAAAATTCATATCACTTACATAAAAAAAACAGTCTATTGGTATATTCGTATTCTAATAGACTGTTTTTGTTATATCCGAGATTTGCAAATTCTTTTTTGTAAATCTTGGTAGCTGGACACCTCCTTGGGTAGTTGGGGTGCGGAAAGGGGGAAATGGACTTTCGTTCATTTCTATTTCGCACAGAAAGGAGGTGAAACAGTGGAAACATCTTCTTTCAGACAAGCCATTGAAGCACAGTTCGATTGCCTTGCAAAAAAAGTAATCAAACGAGCTGTGATGAAAGGCTACCGTGATATGAAGCGACGTGAAAAGCGTGAGTGTTCATTTTCTGATTTGGCAGATTATCAGCAGGAAGCTTTGGCGAATGTGATAAGTACGCAAGCGACTACACCGTGTTTAACGTGCTGGGAATCGAAGTATGGGTTGAAAATGACAAGTTGAGTGAAGCCCTTAAAACTCTGACAGAAAAAAAGCGAAATATCATTCTGTTATCTTACTTCATGGATATGGCAGACGGAGAAATCAGCCGTTTTATCAATCTTCCTCGTTCAAACGTCCAGTATCACAGAACAAAGACGCTTGAAACATTGAGGAAATACATGGAGGAACATAAATGATGAAACATGAACGCTTACCTTTTGAAGTTATTGTATCAGCGTCAGAGGGCAACCCAGAAGCTATCGCCACAGTGATGAACTTCTACGACGGGTATATCTCAAAGCTATGTTTGCGAAAGCTCTATGATGAACAAGGAAATGTGTACATGGTAGTGGACGCAGATTTAAAGAACAGAGTGCAGACAGCCTTTCTGGACATGATACTCAATTTTAAAATTACAGTAATCTAAATACATACAGGCGGACGTGGTTTTCTCCCCTTTCCAGCCACACCGCTTGTCATTCTATAAAAGTCAATAGTTCTGCTGTTGGCTTTTACAGGCTGACAAGCCGTTGCCGTTCTTTGACAACTGAATAAAGCAGACAGATACGTTTGTGATACAGCGAGCCATCGGATTTTATACGCCATAACCTTTTCCATGAGGAAAGCGAGCGATTCATGTAATGATCCGAGAGCGACCGTTGGAAAAGTCGTTCTGCCACGACCTGTATTGCAGGATAATGATACGTCCCAAAGGTGGTTTTGCTCATAGGAATGAGATTGGTTGAGATACCAGCGGAGCTTTTCCAGAGCCGTCTGTCTGCTTCAAATATTAAAATCAACGATTTGCAAGAAATATAAATTTATAGGGCACATTCTTTAAAAAAGTTGTTATAATGATAGACAAGATATTGAGGTTTCCTTTATCTAGTCTATGGAAAGGAGATTTATGATTACCGTAACAAAGAAAGATTTAATAGAACTAGGTTATGGAACTTCTTTTTTCAGCAGATATTATAAGACAAGCAAAAAAAACTTATGATTTCCAAAGGGCATACATACTATCAATCTCGAAAATTAGATAGAGTACCCCGAGAAGCTGTTGAAGAATTATTAGGAATTAAATTCACTGAAAAACAAGATTGATTTGTACTTCTTGCATTTCTATGTAAGGAGTGAAAAATCATGGCAAAAGACCCTATAAAAAAAAGCAACTAACGGAACTTATTATTTCAGAGCAAATTTAGGTTACAATCCAGTTACAGGAAAACAGATACAAAAATATCGTAGTGGATTTAAGACAAAAAAAGAGGCAAAAGAGGAATATTCAAAACTATTCTTAGCTTCTGCCGAAGAATTGGAAGATAAAAAGAATACCGTTACTTTTGAACAGTTCATTGAAGAAGTATATCTTCCTTGGTACAAAACACAGGTTAAAGAAAGTACCTATATCAACCGACGTGTTACTATTCAAAAAACACTTCAAATACTTCTACAAAATGTCGACTGATGAAATCGAGCCTATCAACGTACAAAACTGGCAGTTAAAAATGGCTAAAGAATTTAGCCCAAACTATATCCGTATCGTGCAGGGTATGCTTTCTATTGCATTTGACCGAGCGATTGTCTTAGGTCTTGCGAAAAAAAATCCCTCACGAATGATAGGTAATATCAAAAGTAAAAAAACAAAAGTTGACTTCTGGACACTGGAAGAATTTCAGAAAGTTATCTCCCTGCTTTACAAGGGCGATTATTACGAACATTATTTGTTTATGTCTTTCTGGTTATTATTTATGACAGGTATGCGTATAGGAGAAGCTTCTGCATTACAGTGGTCTGATATTGATTTTGAAACAGGTATGTTAAGTATCACAAAGACACTGTACTACAAGACCATGAATGACTATAAGTTTGTTGAGCCAAAAACACAGGCAAGTATCCGCACGCTTTATATTGATAGTGATACAATCAATGAACTAAAAGCATGGAAAGAAGTACAGCAAAAAAGTTCTTCCAAAATGTAAACTTGTCCTCAGCTACAATGGAACACCAACTAGCAAAACTACATTACCTAGAGCTTTAGAAAAACTCGCAAAGCTGGCTGGTGTCCACCGTATCAAAATTCATGCGTTAAGACATTCGCACGCTTCCCTTTTAATCAGCATGGGAGAAAACCCTCTGCTCATCAAAGAGCGTTTAGGACACGAAAAAATCCAGACGACTTTGGGAACATACGGACATCTGTACCCTAACACAAACCTAGAAGTTGCAAATAAGCTGACTGGTATTCTGCACTATACGCCAGCTTCACAGAGCATTGCAAATTATACCAGCAACCAGCATACAGCTATCTACCACAGAGAAGTTGATTAGAAATAATGCAATCCGTAATGCAATGGAAAACGAAAAAAGCCGTAAAACCCTATAAAATAGGGACTTTACAGCTCAGCTCAAACTATTCAAACTCAATCGTTCCAGGTGGTTTTCCCGTCAGATCATACACTACGCGATTCACATGATTTACTTCATTGACAATTCTGCTTGTCACTTTATGCAGTACTTCCCATGGAATCTCTGCTGACTCTGCTGTCATAAAGTCAATCGTATTGACTGCGCGAAGTGCAACTGCGTAATCATAGGTTCTTTCATCCCCCATAACTCCAACGCTTCTCATGTTTGTCAATGCAGCAAAATACTGTCCGACTGTCTTGTTCATGCCTGCTGCGTCCATCTCTTCACGGTAAATAGCATCTGCATCCTGAACGATTTTTACTTTTTCTTCTGTTACTTCTCCGATAATACGGATTCCAAGTCCCGGTCCCGGAACGGCTGTCTGAACACCAGACGCTCCGGAAGTCCGAGCTCCAGACCTGCTTTTCTTACTTCATCCTTGAACAAATCACGAAGCGGCTCAATAATTTCTTTGAAATCTACGTAATCCGGGAGTCTCCTACGTTATGGTGAGACTTAATCACTGCGGATTCACCGCCGAGACCACTTTCTACTACGTCCGGATAAATGGTTCCCTGTACCAGGAAATCAACCGTTCCAATCTTTTTCGCTTCTTCCTCGAATACACGGATGAATTCTTCTCCGATGATTTTTCTCTTCTGCTCCGGCTCTGTCACTCCTGCAAGTTTCTCATAAATCTCTGCTGTGCGTTCACCCGGATAAAGTTCAGGTCATAGTCACCTTCCGGTCCGAAGATTGCTTCTACCTCATCTCCCTCGTTTTTACGAAGAAGTCCATGGTCTACGAATACACAGGTAAGCTGGTTTCCGATTGCCTTGGAAAGCATAACTGCTGCCACGGAAGAATCCACACCGCCGGAAAGTGCACACAATACTTTTCCGTCGCCTACTTTTGCACGAATCTCTTTGATTGAGTTTTCTACAAACTCATCCATCTTCCAGTCGCCGGCACATCCGCACACATTTCTCACGAAATTGCTGAGCATCTCTTTTCCCTGTACTGTATGAAGTACTTCCGGATGGAACTGGATCGCATACAGCTGTTTTTCTGCATTCTCTGCGGCTGCTACCGGACAGTCTGCCGTATGTGCTGTAATCTCAAATCCCGGTGCGATCTGCGCAATATAATCAAAATGACTCATCCAGCAGATTGTAGATGCTGACACGCCTTCAAATACTTTGAAGAGGCTTTATCGATCAACACCTCAGTTTTCCCATATTCTCTGACATCTGCACGTTTTACTTCACCACCAAGTACATGCATCATCAGCTGGGCATCCATAACACAGTCCCAATACAGGGATTCCAAGTTCAAACAATTCTTTTGTATAGGTCGGGGAGTCTGCCTCATAGCAACTGTTCGGACCACCTGTCAGAATGATTCCTTTTGGATTCATATCCTTGATCTTCTGAAGGTCTGTTTTGTAAGAATAAATCTCACAATATACATTGCATTCTCGAACGCGTCTTGCAACCAGCTGATTGTACTGTCCGCCAAAATCGAGTACGATTACTAATTCGTTTTTCACAAATGTTTCCTCCTAATGTTTATCCTAGTATTTTTATTATAATGTAGCACTTCTGAATTTACAAGTTTCTTTTCTTGTAGTTTCACCAGTTTTACTTTCAAATACTCTAATTCTAATCTGTCTGATCAAAGGATATAGCTGTCTGCATTGATCACTTTCGCAAAGAGCAGATCCTGAATTCCGATATTCTTACCAGGCAGCTCTTCTCCATCAGCTTCTCCAATTTGCGCTACATTTTGCGAAATGGCTACAATCACACTTTTCTGTTCTTCATTACACAATACCTGTGCGCAGTTTTGAATCCTGAGGTAATTTAATATCAATTCCGGCGTTACATCTTGTGCAATCTTTACAGTGGCTATATTTCTTACAAGAACTTGATCTGAAGAATTTTCAAGCAATATTTTATCTATGCTAATATTAGGCTTATTTTCAATGATTCTGCCTCCCATTCAAATTCAAGTCTCTGATAGTCCACATTTAACTTTTTAAATGACGCTTCTTGATTTTTCATCAAACTACCGTTTCCTTTACCATGAGTTTTGAAATCAACTCATCTAATGTATCTAATTTGACATCTTCCGGTACTTTTAGATTTCCGTACACATAAATGCTGTCTCCCTCTTTCTTCAGTAATTCTTCATTTAAAACTGCATCTCCATAATGAAGTGCCATCCTGCAGGGATGACTACAAAATTCACTTTTTCATCAAATAGCTCGATACACGATTCCACCATTCTTCCGGAATGATCAACTGTTCTGTAACAAACCGGACATTTTTTTCGACTAGCTTTTGCATATCTACCGATTTATCCTGAATAATTACTTTGTCTTTTACATAATATTTGTTGTCTTCTTTTGCTCTCAAAGGGAAATATTTATCTACAATGAATGTGTCATTTAATATCATACAGTCATCCGGATAGATCGAAACGGAATTACTTGCGGATAATTTTGTCAGATAACCCGAAATACTTTCCGCACATCGAACAGAACCGTTCACATGAATTTTCTCATATTTCTCTAAAATTTCTTTTGTACCTGAATGTATATTGAGGCTCCATTTACGATTAACAATGTATGTTCCTGAACAACCATAGAATCTGTTATTTCATACGATCCATTGATTACTTTTAACTCTGTCTCAACATCATCTGCAATTTCTATTGTATAATCTTGATTTATCGTGACAGGAAGACGATTTAAAATACTTTTACTGGAAGTACTGACGATAACAATATCTGCATTGATTATCATGTTTTTATAGTTGTTGTAATCTTCTTCTTTCATTTTTCTGGCATCACAGATATCACAATTTAATACATAGTTTTTCTTATCAAACATATTTGTTCCCTCCTAAAATTCTTTTTAAATGTTGACGTGCAGAAGAAAGTTTGGATCGGACCGTTCCTGGTGAAAGCAAAAGGATATCTCCAATTTGTTTGGAATTATACCCTTCCAAGTAACGTAACGAAAAAATTACTCCTTCCAGATCCGGTAAAGTTTCCAGCAGCTTCTCCCATTCTAATCGAACCAGTTCTTCAGAATCTATTTGTGCTGCGAAAACTCATCCAAGATGATTTCCTTCTTGCCATGCTGAG
>ENA-OQAN01001407-OQAN01001407.1-human-gut-metagenome-genome-assembly--contig:-NODE-1407-length-10497-cov-1.212247_pt1 | contig 10497 bp, 16 predicted proteins | sample MGYA00242735_ERZ504527 | MGnify/ENA primary metagenome ERZ504527 (study PRJEB26092, sample SAMD00036230) | human gut metagenome | host: Homo sapiens | study: EMG produced TPA metagenomics assembly of...
ATTTAAAGGCCAAGTAAACTCTCTTTTATTTGGTGCTGATATATCTTCATCAGTAAGACATGCAAAATGTAACATCTGTTTCTCAGAATGCTTATTTGTTCTTAATACATCTCCATCTATCTGTTCAAAGTTTCTTACAATCCAATTTGCACTTTTTCCAGGTTTTGTTTCTTGAACTAGATACAAGGACATAGTAGATTTAAGACACTCAAATGATGCAGATGCATCAATGTCGATTACTTCATTAAGTCGTACCAAAACACGCCTTACAATATCCGTGAATTCATCAGAAAGATCTCTTTTCTTCTACAATTTCTTCTTGCAAATATTGCTTAAGTTTTTTGTAGAAATTTTTAAAATTGTTTGGTCTTTTTTCAAAATCCTCATAGAAAAATGAAGCCAAATCTTCTAAATCATTTAATGCCTTTTCTAGTTCTTTAAGTTCTTCTAAAGTTACAGTATAATAAGACACATGTGCTAAATATTCTTTCCTTTGTTCATCAGAGATCAACTTTCTATTCTTTTTAACTTTTTTAATTCTTAAAAGCATATCATCTACAGATAAACAACCTTCAAATAAAGCTTGAATTTTTCCCAATGTAGACACAAGGCTTCCTGTTTGCTTTTCTTCCAGAATTCCAGCACCTAAACACTCTCTAATATCGTTTAAATCTGAAATTACTATGCCATTTGTTTCAGCATCCCACATATTTGCCACAGCAATAAAGAAATGTCCCAACGGATAATTTAAAAATTGTCTTTCGCCAAACTGTTCAGGAAAGTACACTTTTAAAATATCATTTGCTGAACTGTCTGCAGCATAAATTTGTTCTTTCATCTCTTGCATTGGATGATCAGGATTCTTTTTCGCAGCATCTTCGAACACTTTTGCAACATAACTTGCGAATTCAGTCATGTTATCAAACTCAATAATTTCAATTGGCTTTTGAAGTGAAAGGTCTTCTTTTCGCCCTGCTAAAAGTTTACCCATATTCTGTGCAAGGATATTTCCATCATAACTAATTGCTGATGGATCTATTGGATGAAATTCACTACCTTTATAATCAACAATTTTACAATCAAATGCTGCATAAATATCTATCCATGTCTGATATATATTTTTATATTGCTCCTGATAGTTGATTAATAAAATAACTTTTTTATATTTAGAAATCTCCTCTATTGTTCTTAACATAAGCGGAGTAAACTGATGAATGCCATGTACAACTATATGTTTCATACTAGGAACATTTAATTCATGCTTCGAAGATGAATTCTCTATTGCTGTTTTCATAGCTTTCATAAGCACACTGTTGATTTCCTCCTCAGAAAATTCATCTTTTAATGAAAAATCTTTTATCTTTGGAGAACCACAAATTTTATTGTATACAGAAACAATAAACTTCTGTTCAGGAATTAAAAATTTCTCAACAATATTTGCAGAATCAATTTTTAATTCGAACATAGTTCTTATACTATTAAACACTTCATCTCTATTAAACAAAAAGGACTTTTTAATATTTTCCAGTTCATTCATTGTTAATGAGGTATCATTTACAAAGTTTTTAATAATATTATCTATATCCGCATGTTGCTTAACCGCACAAGAAGTATTTACCCATGATTCATATAATGAGTCAGTGAGATTTTTGATCGTAGTAACACGACCTACATTAAACGAATTTCCATAGATTGACTTTAATCCATCCACCATTGTCTGGGATACACAAAAATATGGACACGTTGTAATTTCATTCCATAGTTCAGAATTCTCCTTTAATTTATATGGATCATGGTATGTATAAATTACGATTGACATATTATACCTCCAACAAAGTTGCCCAACTAATTTCTGATGTTCGATCAATATTATTAATCCACACAAAATTTCGTATTGCACGAGTTAGTGCAACATATAAAATTCTGGACTCTTCTGCTATTTGTTCTGTTACTTCTTTTGTTTCATTAAAATTAGAATTACGCTCTCTTATTTCATTTTCGAATTGTACTGTATAAGCAAAACTATTATCATAATACATTGCTTCTAATTTTACCTTTTTAATATCTCCTATATCCTCAGAAGTATATGGCAAAATAACAGTTCCATATTCAAGGCCTTTTGATTTATGTATTGTTGTACAAATAATATGAATTCCTTCATCATCGACATCAAATGATCGTGACAATTGTTGTTGTCCTGTTAAAATATTTATTGATAGATACTCCACCACCTGATTTAATGTTAATGCATCTATTTTCGAAAATTTAATCATTCTTTCCAGCAAATATTCATAATTAGCAATATATAAACGTTTCTTATTTGAAAAATTACTGTAAATTTTCCAAGGCTGTAATGCATCAAAGATTTTCTTTAACATAAATAGAATTGGTTGTGTATAAACTTCATTTAGTAAGGACATCCAACTTATTCCCATTCTCTTTTCAAAGAACTCATCTAAAATCTCATTTAAACTAGCTAGTTTTTCTAATTCAGACATAGTATGAAATTTTTGATAATCCAATTTTAAATCTGTATAATTCGACTCAATAAAATTGACTAAATATAACGGACTCGTACTATGGGTTAATGCGAGCAATAATTTATATAAATCTAATGTAGAAGGTAATTGAAATAAATCTCCTCCTGTACTAACTTCAATATTGATATTCTTCTTATTTGCTGCATTAAGAATATTCTCTACTTGCCAATTGCTTCTTACAAGAATTGCAATTGTTCTTTCTTCCTTGCTCAATGGTTTATGTTCCATTATTTTTTCAATCTTCTCATATTCAGCATTTACTGTGTCCATCAATAAGTCTAATAACCGATCCTCATCTTTTCCATGACAAGGCACTTCGACAAGCAATTCTGACTTTTCGGCTTCTTTAACTACATCGCTATCAAGCTGATCCTCGTTGCTTTTATATGGAAGAATGTCCTTTTTCCCCATTCCAATAAAAATATCATCAAATAATTTGAGCAACCGTCTATCAGTACGATAATTTCTATTTAGTCTGAAGTGCTGCCACTCTTTTTCTTTCCCATTTTGTAGTCTCTGAAAAGCGTTAAGTTTTGCCCCTCTAAATCTATAAATACTCTGCTTTAAGTCACCTACGACAAACAATTTACAATCTGCATTTATCGCTTTTTGCAACTTTTGAAAAATATCAATCTGCACATCATCAGTATCCTGAAACTCATCAATAAATAGAAAACGCGTATGTAAATCTTCAATCATTCACATCCTGATGATAAGATTTTTCCTAATTCAACCAAGCTTTCCTTTAAATCAACATCATTATTATTTCTAACTGCTTCAAGATATGTAGCCTCTGCAGGGAAACAACTTACAACAATAAATCATTAAAATATGGTATGTTATTATCTACTGTTACTCCCATTTCGGCTGGCTTAATTAAATTAAAATCAATACTCTTATCAAATAAGCGACCTGCCATACTTCATCAATTTTTTCTTCAATTCATAGACTGGAACGGGTAATTCATTTACAAAATTTTGAATTAGAACTAATCATTTCATTCAAAAATTCATCCAAGAAAATATCATATGCTTTAGCACGCTTATATTCATTTGATAATATTCTAAAATTTATTCCTAATCCGGTATGTAAAGATTCTCCCCTTAAATATTAATTGCAAATTTATGAATTGTAGAAATGTTTGATCGATCTACATCTTCAACAAATTTAAGATAATGATCTTTCCCTGTTAAAACAAAATAATTTATGAACATCTGTTTAAGACGTTTCTTCATATTGATAGCTGCATCATTTGTGAATGTTACCATAGCTAACTCATCTGCTATATTGGTGATGGCATCTATCTTCTTATTACATAAAAAAGCAATTCTTGATACCATTGAAAATGTTTTTCCAGTTCCTGCTCCTGCTTCAACTAATATGTCGCGTTGTACGCTTGCATGCTCAACATCAAATTGTTGCAAATTAAAAACTGTATTCTCAGATAAACTTGTTAGTATACTTCTTTCTTCTTCTGAGGTGTTTCCTTCCACTATACAAATTTCCTTGTCACATATGTCATTAAGAGAATCAACATAATACACTTCCAAATTAAACGCTTTAAAAACTTTTTCTGTATAGTTTTCTTCAACTCCCTGACTATATCCAACATATAAATTATTACCTTTAAAATTGATGTTCTTCTTTTTAAAGGTTTCATTGATTTCAGTCAACACGCTTTTATAGCAACTATCATTTCCTACAAAAATTATTGTTTTCAAACCTTTTGCATATTGATCTACAATTCCTTTACATTTGGATTGCTCAAGATTATTCGGTAAAACATATAAGTGCGAATATGGTAAATCTAACCCTTCGGAACTGTTTTCTTTTAAATTAGGTTCATTTGTTCTTCGTATTCGCAACATCAAATCATATGTAAATTCTGCATGTGGAATACCATTATTCAAAGCAAATACATTACATATTTTTTGATTTAACACATTTGCATCTTCTATATCTTCTTTGAATAAAGTATATTCTGGTTCAGATATAATATCTAAACGTATATTTTTATATTCTTCTTCACTGATAAATGGATAGCAAACCATATCCAACACCAAAGGACTTACATTGAACTTTGCGCTTATTTATTAAGCATTGCAAAGCGATATGCTCTTGCTTGTTTTTTAGGTGATCCTTGCGAATCGACATATCCGTCGACTTCAATATCATCAACGCCGTTTACTTTTAATTTATTAGAAATCCAACCTTTTACTTCAATGATGAGAATTCCCAAATTCTCTGCCAATACACAAAAAATCATAACTCTCGTCCGTTTATTTCTCTTTGATTGTAAACAACCATTATCGTTTGGCAAAATATTCATTTAACCTTTTCCCAAACTTTTTGCTTCTGCCATTTATAATTTGGTTTCAAATCAATCATCTTAGCCATAATCTTATTCCCCCGTAACTTTATTTCATCATTCCCTCATCTGGTAAAACTTCCACAATTTCATCCAAAGTACAATTTAGTGCATTACATATTTTAGCCATAACGTCCATGGTAACATTCTCATCTTTGGCTAATTTAGTCATAGTACTATTACCTATTGATGCCATTTTCCTTTTAGATCCTTTTTTTTTTTCATGTCACGATCAATCATCAATTGAATAATTTTTTTATATGATACACCCATTTTGTTTTTCCTCTTTCTTTTTAAAAGAAAACGTGTAATATTTCTGTTAATTTAAGTATACCATATATTTCTTATTTAGGGGTCATTTTTCTTGCGGATTGGGTTATTTATTTTTATGAGTTTTCTATTAATTTCCATAGATTTTTTTAGCACTTCTCTCATTTCTGTCCACATCTAAAAAGTAAGAAGGCTTTCTAAGTAACTAAGAGCAAGTTTCGCCTTTGGACCCGATAATTAATTTCATAATTATCTTACCATGCAATTTGTTGGGGATGATGATTTCCCAAACCCTTATTTGGTTCCTTCGTCACGGCTTTTGAAAGTCTTCAACTATTCAAAGGATATATGCTACCTATAGCAAGATCAAAAAAATCCATTCCACCAGCTAGAAATCAGGAAATCAAAATTCGTTTTACCGAAGAGCTTTATGAAATATTTACCACTGATGCATTGGCAGCTCGCATCCCACGAACTGAGTACATTCGTCAGCTTATTTTAGATCATCATCCTATAATTAAGCAGGAAGTTGTTTTCGACAGCACTGAAGTTTTAGAAATGATTTTGTAAAAAGTGATGTAGATTTATTATATTTCGTACAGATAAATATGGCCTTGATAAAAAGGTGGTTTATCCGCACTCATCCCGCCATAGATATGCAAAGAACTTTCTTGAGAAGTACAATGATATTGCTCTGCTTGCCAACCTTATGGGCATGAAAATGTTGAAATTCCTACGGACAGCTTTTTCATTTTTGGCGGGATTTTTTTCATGAAATAAAAAAGCCCTTGAGGAGAACCCTCAAGGCCGTGTGAATCGTTTCATATTATTGAGTTTTTAATGCTTCATTGATTATTTTTCTTTTGTTAATCTCTCCATGATAATATAATTCATTATACTCTGAATGCTGTTTCTCCGCCCACTGCTCTGCATACCGATTCAATAAGTCCACAATGCAAGAAACCATCTTGTGATGGGCACCAAGAATAGAATCTTCTTTATCTCGTCTTATATGTTTAAGTGTTTTCTGATTATCATCATCCATCAGACATTTCATGATGGGGTCATCCATCGACACATCCTTTACGGCTTTTTTGCAAGCTCTATCTTCTTATCTATATCATGCAATTCTACAAGTCTGCTTGCATAAACCATAAAAGCCATAGGAATTGCAGTAAATGGTATGTCATACAAAAGTTCAGACCACCATTCTATAACAGAGAATCCGCTGGACTCTATTTCATCCTGATGCCTCTCAACAAGATTAACAACAGCCTTTTCCGAAAGCCCCGTTTTATTGCATATATCTCGTACATCAAGATCTGCTGTCATAATCTCTGACCTACCATATAAATAGTCATATGAACAGTCAAAAATAGTACTATATGCATACATGTACCTGCTATTAACTTCATAAGCATCCTCGGTATTCAAATGTATCTGTATATTTTTCATTATATTTTTTAGCGGATCATCAGGATTTTTCTTTTGTGTTTTTCTTATTGTAATTGTTTTTTTACATTCCGCATTTTCATACAAAGCATCTGCCAATTCTCTCGTATCTTCTATTCCTTTTTCAATGGCAATCTTGACAAGTCTATATGAAAATCCTTTGTACTCTTCTAATGGTTTTCCCTTCAAAAACATATAAATACCTCCAAAAGCATAAACGAATTATTGTTCGTTGCCAAACAACTAATTATTTTCAAAAGATTTATTAACCGAATTGTTATTCTTTACTTTAAAATAGCACAGATGTATGATTTATACAACAAGAAAACAAACATTTTCATTCAAAAGGAGGAAACAATTATGAACAGTACAGCAATCCAGATAGCAAAGATAATCTCTACACCTAACCCTTCAGCACTATCACAACCCACGCCCTGGCAGAACTTGGTAACGGCAGTATGCAGAACGGTCTCCGAAGAATCATCAGCTATTTCGCAGCCGAGTCCGCATCCAACTTAAGGCTCGGAAGAATCCAGGGTGGCCTTGCTGGTGTAATCGGCACCGCTGTCGTAGTCGGAGGAATTGCTTTCATATACCATGAAACACAGAAAAAGCAATTAGAAACCAAGGGCAAGGTTATCCTTAACACCTTTCAGAAGTCTGCAAACGAAAATACTATTATTGTAGAAGAAACTCCCTCCGATAATGTGACCGAAGAGTCTGATACCGATAACAACACTCCTTCCGAAGAATAATCTCCATGTAAACGCTTCCTAGTGAGTATATAGACCATTTCTGTATTTTCTGCCATAATCAGCATCCCCTCCTCATGTATCTAAAACTAAGAGCTTATTGCAGGTTATATCTACCGTTTAACGATAACACCTGAATAAGCCCTTTGAAATCAACGTTTATTCTATTTGCCTGGGTTCACTTTTGACATCAAGACGACCGTCTCGACGTGGCACGCGAGCCATAACTGGTCTGCGAATATGAATATACTCTTTAACGGTATAAACGTTAGAAAGTGTAATAATCGTTATAAGATATACAGAAGGATACAAATAAAGCGTACACTACTCTTTCTCTACATAACATAATAAGTCCGACATCATCTTTTGGATGAATAGCCATCCATAATACACCATTCGTCTCTACTGTAAAAATATCATATCTTCCGCGATATGCTAACAGGAGCTTTTTATAAATGTGACCCTCCATTCCGTATAACATGCAATTAGTATTTTTGCCTTATTACTTCTGATAATATCGACAACAGTTTATCAACCTGGATTGGCTTTGCTATATGTCCATTCATTCCGGCTGCAATAGCATCTCTCTTATCTTCTTCAAATGTATTTGCTGTCATTGCAATAATCGGTATTCTCGCTTTATCCTTATCTGACAAATTTCTGATTGCCTGTGTTGCTTTATAACCGTCCATTTTTTGGCATCTGGATATCCATAAGGATCATATCATATGTGTCTACTGGCATCTTTTCTATCCTGTTTACACACTGAATGCCATCCTCCACACGCTCTATCTTAAGGCCTGCACTCTCAAGGATTGCCTCTACGATCTCTGCATTTAAATCATTATCCTCCGCCAAAAGGATATTCCTGCCTTCGAGGATTTCACTTCCTGTTCCAGGCTCTTCCATATATTTTTTTACATAATAGCTTTCATCCGCTATCCTGTGCTTTAATGTAACTGTAAAGGTGCTGCCTTTTCCAAGTTCACTCTCTACATTTATTGTTCCTCCTAACAGATCAACATATTTCTTGACGATTGACATCCCAAGTCCGGTTCCTGCGATTTTACTCTTTGTGGTGTTCTGTTCACGTGTGAATGCTTCGAAAATCTTTTTCAGATAATCCTGACTCATACCGATTCCGGTATCGCTGACTCTGATCCTCTCTATCATGTATCCGGACTCATCACAAGATAATTCATCTACATCTACCATAACAGAACCACCGACTGGAGTATATTTTATGGAATTACTCAGGATATTGACCAATATTTCTTTTACCTTGGTAACATCTGTCAATACATGCTCATGTTCTACATTCATTGTGTAATGAAGCGCAATATTCTTTTTTCCTTGCTTTCTCATCAAATACAGCAAACAAGGATTTCCAGACAGCTTCAATCCGGCAGTAATTCTCATCAAGCTCCATCCGTCCACTCTCAATTTTAGCCATATCAAGTACATTATTTATGATTGCCAGGAGAAGATTCCCAGATTGCTGTAGTTTTTCCAAATGTTCTAACATTTCAGGCATCCCTTTTCCTTTTAGTTCATTCTCCATAAGCTGTGCATAGCCCAAAATTACATTCATAGGAGTACGAATGTCATGAGACATATTGTTAAGAAAACGAGTCTTTGCGAGACTGGCATCCTCTGCTTTTTTCAGAGCGATTTCCAATTTGTCATTAAGTTTTTGTGTATCACTTGCAGCAAGCTTTGCGACAGCTTCTGCTTTTCTTGCCTTCCGTAAAAATACAAGGATAATTCCAATGATAGTGAGTACAAAAAATCCTGCTGTGACAAAAAAAGCAAACATATTGTCTTTTACAAAATCATAAAAAGTCAACCTTATCTGCCGTACTATCATAAATAGCAAGTGCACTTGTAAGCATATCAGATGGCATGTCCTTCAAAGTTTTATTCAGTATCGACAAAAGGGTTCCCTCTCCATTTCTTACTGCAAAGCATGCCTCCATTGTTTTTGTAAGTGGAACACTCTTGAAATCTCGATTGTTATCATATTTCAGAGCCTGACTGGTTCCCATGAGAAAACAATCTGCTTTTCATTCATGATCATATCTGCCGCATCAGCAAGCGAATCGTAATCTACCAGTTTCCACTGGGGATAACTAAATACAATATGCTGTTTTAAGGCTTCTTGTTCTTTTGGCACAGCTACTGTATACGACTTATCCTCATTGAAATATTTCTCATCAGTTACCGCCATCAGACTGTAGGTCCAAGCTGTGTTAGTAAGTGTATAGCCTTTTTTTCTGCAAGATCAGGATTTCTGCCAGCATAAAAAAATCATGTCAATTTCATGATCCTGCAGTGCCTGAAGCATTTCGTTGTAATCATCATATCCCCGGATATTAAATTCCAGCGTTTGATTCCCCAGACAATCTTTGGCATAGGAAATATATTCTGCCAGCATACCAGTAAGTTTTCCTGTCTCTTGATCCATGGAAAATATTGCCTGATCATTGTTCAAAAATCCTATCTTGATACCCCCATGTTCTTCCACCCAGGACTTTTCTTTGCCTGTAAGACTCTGTTTATAATCAAGTGTAAAATACTTCTTATACAGATCTGACTTAAAGAAAGGACTATCTTGTTCCAGCTGACGCATAGCATAATCCATCTTCGTCTTGATATCACTGCGCTCTTTATTTATTGCAAAATATATGCCTGATTTACCAATAGTTGTAACGGATGATATTCCCTGTTCAGACCAGATAGATTCCTCCAGAGATACAAAACAATCAATCTCATGATTTGCTAATTTCTTTTCGACATCATCATTATTATTCACATTTACATGTTCTGTATGTATGCCATTCTTATTTTCCCATTCTGTCAGCATGATTTCAGGTTCTGTGCCTAAGAGCACGCCTACACGTTTTCCATCCAGCGACTTAAAATCAGAGGTTTCAATATCCATATCCGATAAATCAGCATAAAGGATATATTTTTCCTCACCCATCGGTTCATCCGGGAAAAGCATCTTTTGTGCACGTTCATCGGTGTAAGAGATATCACCCATGATATCAATCTCACCATTTTCAAGCTTAATCAAACAGTTGGACCAGTCACATTTCACATACTCGAATTTCCA
>ENA-OQAN01001408-OQAN01001408.1-human-gut-metagenome-genome-assembly--contig:-NODE-1408-length-10484-cov-1.462199_pt1 | contig 10484 bp, 16 predicted proteins | sample MGYA00242735_ERZ504527 | MGnify/ENA primary metagenome ERZ504527 (study PRJEB26092, sample SAMD00036230) | human gut metagenome | host: Homo sapiens | study: EMG produced TPA metagenomics assembly of...
AATTTGGGATGCAGTTCATACTCATCGCCGTCACGCAGGAACAGTTCCACCTCCTTTGCCTTGCGCTTGTTGCCTTTTGATAAAGCCACTCCCGGTGTACACGTTTTTCATCGACTTCGAACCCATAGCGGTATTGGACCGTTTCGCGGCAAAGACCGCCTCAAAATAACTGGGCTCCTGTTCCGTCCTCCGGTTGAGACGGAAAACTTTCCACCCGTATGCTTTCGCCGGACTGCACGCCTTTGGAGGAATTGATGACAAACCATTTGAAGAAATCGAGTGCTTTGACCAGATTCGATTTCCCGCTGGCATTGGCCCCGTAGATGACCGCACTCTTCAGCAAAGAGAGGTTCGTACCTTCAAGCTCAAAAACAATCTCATCGGACCGGGTCTGTTTTTCTTTCAGCGCGGAAGCAGCCAAAGACAAGGTCGCCGGCTCCTTGAACGAAAGGAAATTTTCGACTGTGAACTGAATAATCATATTATATCGCAGTTATATGTAAATTTTATGCAAATATAGGGGATATTTTTCATATATAGATGTTTTATCGGATCTCTTTTTGCGGTTATTTTCCTGCACGTGAAAATCAGACCGTTTTCGTTCTTGCAATGCTGCCCTGCAAAAGGCGACTGCAATTTTCCGAAGCGGCAACATCGGCTTGCGATTCATGCTCCCGATAGTGGAATTTGGGTGGAAAGACGCGAAATTCGCCACATCTTTCCCCTCAATGTGGTACAAATGTACCGTGTATCTGACAGGAGGGGTGTTACAAATGTAGCAAACAATACTATAAGTAGTATTATACAAGAAGAAAGAAGAAAAGATCAAAGAGCTGCAGGACTTTATTTCCCGGTTCAGCGCCAATGCTTCCAAATCCAAACAGGCAACATCCAGAAAACGTGCCCTGGAAAAAATTGAACTGGATGAGATCAAACCATCCAGCCGTAAATACCCTTACATTGATTTCCGTCCAAACCGTGACATCGGAAACGAAGTGCTGACCGTGGAAGGACTTTCCAAAACCATCGACGGAGTCAAGATTCTGGACAACCTGACATTTACACTGAACCACGATGACAAGGTTGCATTTGTAGGCGGAAATGAGCTTGCAAAAACAGTTCTGTTCAAAATCCTGATCGGTGAGATGGAACCGGATGAAGGTACTTACAAATGGGGAATCACGACTTCACAGGCTTACTTCCCGAAAGACTTCGGCGGAGAGTTCGATAACGATTACACCATCACAGAATGGCTGACACAGTACTCTGAAAACAAGGATGCCACCTATGTGCGGGGGTTCCTCGGAAGAATGCTCTTCTCCGGAGAAGATGGTGTGAAGAGATTAAAAGTCCTCTCCGGTGGTGAGAAGGTACGCTGCCTGCTCTCCAAGATGATGATTTCCGGCGCAAATGTTCTGTTATTAGATGAACCTACCAACCATCTGGATATGGAATCCATCACTGCGCTCAATAACGGTATGATCAAATTCCCGGGAGTACTCTTATTTACTTCCCGTGACCACCAGATCGTGCAGACGACTGCAAATCGTATCATGGAGATCGTACCGGGCGGAAAACTGATCGATAAGATCACAACTTATGACGAATATCTCGAAAGCGATGAGATGGCAAGAAAGCGCCAGACTTACACTGTCGAGACAGAAGAGGAAGATTAGAACATTAAAAATACGGAAAGAATCCCCGGATGTTGGGTTCTTTCCGTATTTTTGTTTTAATAATATAGTTTATCTTCTTCGATAATTTTGGGGATGCCCCCCTCTACTTCCACGATCGTCACCGCACAGTTCTTTGGCACTCCCATCTGCCAGAATTTTGCCGGACTCCATTCATTTTTGATGCAGTTTTTCATTGCCGTGACTGCAGCACCATGCGTAGAAAGCAAAATCATCTTATCCTGCAATTCTGGATTTTGATATAACGCTTTCAGAAAGCCGTCCACTCTCTCCATCAACTGTCCAACGGACTCACCGTCTCCCTTTGGGATGTAATTTGCAGTATCATCAAAGAACTTCACAAACTCCGCACTCTGCGGATCCAGACCTTCTCCTCGGTACACAATGCCTTCATAATCACCAAAGCAGATCTCCTGTATCTGAGGTTCCTCGATCAAGGGGATCTTTCTCCCCTGCAAAACAATCTGTGCTGTTTCTTTTGCTCTGGATAAAGGGGACGTATACGCCAGATCAAAAGAAATCCCCCGCAGTCCTTCTGCTGTCTTTTCTGCCAGTTCTCTTCCATATGCATTGAGAGGAATATCTGCTCTCCCCTGCACTTTCTTCGCTTTATTCCAATCCGTTTCGCCATGTCGTACCATATATAATCTCACCGTTGTTTTCCTCCTAAGATATGTTCTTTTATCCGATCACTCTGTCCCTTAGTATACGCATATTTCCTGTCTCCCGTCAACCGTTCTTTGTTCCTTTCCGCTTGCAAATTCGCCTGATTTTGTCTATAATAATGACACATAAAAAACAAGGAGATTACCATGGAAAAAATTACAAGCTTTACGATCGATCACATCAAACTGACTCCGGGACTTACGTTTCCAGAAAAGATCTTGCAGGAGATACCCCGGTTACCACGTTTGATATCCGTATCACAAATCCCAATGAAGAACCTGTTCTAAATACTGCAGAAGTACATACCATCGAGCATCTTGCCGCTACCTTTCTTCGCAACCATGCAGAATATGGCCCAAAAACACTCTATTTCGGACCAATGGGATGCCGCACCGGATTCTATCTGCTTCTTATCGGTGATTATGAATCCTGCGATATTCTTCCTTTGATGAAAGAGATGTTTGCTTTTATCGCATCTTACGATCAGGAAGTTCCCGGAGCCTGTGCAAAAGACTGCGGAAACTTTCTGGATATGAATCTGCCGATGGCCAGATTTGTTGCACGAAAATACCTGACTCAGGTTTTGAATAAAATCACCGAAGAGCAACTCGTTTATCCACAATAGAACAGGAGCATATCATGGGGAAAAACAAACATTTGCATCTGATACTTCCCAGCGAAGTATCACCGACTGGATTCGTGCACTCCTGGTTCTTCTTTTGGGCTGATCATTGCGCATCTTGGTGTTACGCTCTTTTTGCTCTCGCACTTGGCACCGATACTTTCACAGTATTTATTCAGGGGTTATCCCGGGTTGCAGGATTGTCTGTCGGAACTGTGCACGTCATTGTTCTGTGTATTTTGATGGTTCTGATGTTGTTAACAACCAAAGGATATGTCAAACCCGGAACCATTGTCTGTGCATTTTGCGGAGGCCCTATCATTGACTTTTTCACCTGGTGTTTCAAAGAATACATCAATGCTTCTTCAGGAATGCCGGTTCGTATCATCAGCGTTCTGGTCGGATGTGCGATTCTCTCTTTGGGAATGTCTGTTGTAATCAACAGCAATGTCGCACCGGACCGAATGACCTGGTTGCCATCATCCTCTCCGACAAACTCGAACGGATTGAATTTCGCTGGATACGAATGGGATGTGATGCTTTCTTTGTAAGCCTCGGATTTATCCTTGGCGGTACAGTTGGTGTCGGAACAATTATCGCCATTTTTCTGACAGGACCTATGGTTCAGTTTTGGCTTCCAAAAACAAAAGTTTTACTGCAAAAATCAGAGTGTAAAGCATCATGCTTTACACCCTGATTTTTTATCACCTTTTTTAAAACTTCCTGCCGGATATACAAAAAAGTTTTCTCCTCACCCTGTTTTGCCAACATGATCAACAGTTTTTCAAGCAGCGCTTCTGTTTCCTCATGCATCAGATACTGCCCTTTCCCTCCCAGGAAATAATCCAGAGGATCCCGGTCTGTATAGGCAGTTCCGCGATATACCTTGCTTGCAGCAATTCGGTCCAGAAACATCTCCACCACATAATTGACCGGCATTTTCATTCCTTCGAGCACGGCACCATGCGTTCCGTAATCAATCCAGTATTCATAATGATGCTTATTGCGCCCTTTATGATGCAGCCAGGCAGAAGAATACCCCTTTTCCTCCCGCTCTGCATTATTCGGACTTCTGGTTCCCTGGTAATATCGACACCCCACACGAAACTCTGTCCATCCGTATTTGACAGATCATGGAGCAGCCCCTGTCTGTACAAACCTACCTGAAAGCATGCCTTCATCACAAGGAGCTTATGTTTTGTGATCGTACCAAAATGTCGGAGTGCGTTCATCTCTGAATTTCCTTTCTATCTGCCTTGCAGCAGAATTATTGTCCTTGCCTTTACCTCTATCATCTTCTGCTCTTTCAGACACTCTGCCTCATCTGGCACCTCTTCTGTTCCTGCAACCTGATACCATTTCATTTCCTTTTTCAGAGCCGGAAGAGCAAATTCGTGTGCTTCCCAGTGCATATTATATGCGACAAACCAAAATGTATCTTCCCAGCTGTAGAGAACTCCAAGCTGTCTGCTGACTACTGCATCCTGTACCTGCCATGCACTTTCTCCGTGATAAGAGACATCCGGAATCCCGCACGCTGTCCGATCCAGGCCAAGCAGTGCCTGTCTTTGATGAAAGACAGGATTGGATTTTCTAAGGGCGATCAATCGTTTCACAAATCGAAACAGATCTTCATAACTTTTCTGTCTTCCCCAGTTCAGCCATGCGGTCTCATTGTCCTGACAATACACATTGTTATTCCCATCCTGTGTGTTTCCAAACTCATCTCCCGCCAGAATGCATGGTGTTCCCTGCGAAAGCAGAAGCAGAAGAAAAGCATTCTTCATCTGATTTTTGCGAAGTGTCATCACACTTCTTTTTCTGCTTGGTCCTTCCGTACCGCAGTTCCAACTGTAATTATAATCCGGACCGTCCTGATTGCGCTCTCCGTTTGCCTCATTATGCTTCCCGTCATAAGAGACCAGGTCACAGAGTGTAAACCCTGTATGTGAAGTAATGTAATTACAGCAGCCGTCTTCTGGGGTCCGGCGGCAGAGCTGTCGTATCACTTCTCTGACCATGCCTTCATCTCCCTTTAAAAACCTGCGCATACTGTTCTGGAAGCCCTCTTCTTTTTTGAAGATCTTTGCTCCCTTTAAGATCGGATCCGCATTCAGACTGTCCCATGGCACATTGTAAGGATTCACCACAAACCCATCCACATGATACTCCAGAAGATAAAAACGAAGACATTCCAACGCAGTCTGGGGAAGAATCTTTCTGTAAACGGCATTTCCAGAACAACTTCGATTCCTGCTTTGTGGCACGCTTTTACCAGATCTTTTAATTCTGTCTGTGCATCATCAAAAGCTGCATATGCGGCTTTCGGTGCAAAATAATATCCTGTGCCATAGCCCCAGTAATTCCGGTAGCTTCCCATATCTTCCTGAAACTCATACACCGGCATACACTGAATCTGATTGATGCCAAGCTCTTTCAAATATGGTAATTTTTCCCGGACACCCAGAAATGTCCCTTTATGCTTTACTCTGGAGGAAGAGTGCATCGTAAAGCCTCTTACATGCAGACTATACGCGATCACATCCTGCACAGGAATCTGTGGTCTTTTATCCCCTTCCCAGTCATATCCTCTCTGCAGAAATCTTCCTCTTATCTGATGCCGGTTGAATTCCCAGCCGGTACCCGGAACATTTTATTGTCCCGCCGATCTCTCTCACGTAAGGATCCAGACAGACCGTTCCGTCAATTCTGTAATTATACTCATACTGGGTTTCCTCCAGATCTTCCAGCGCCAGGAAGCGGACTTCTCCGATTCCTTCTTCTGCCGGCATTTCGATTACCTGATCTGGTTCGCTTTCGCCCTTTTTATACAAGAGCAGTTCGCAAGATACGTCTTTTGGAACACATACTGCAAGATTCACACTTCTGCCTCTTCTGGAAGCTCCAAAAGGCTGTGGATATCCTTCTGTTTTTTCATTATATTTATTCCTCACTGCCAGCCATTTGTTCCATACATCTCAACATTATCTTTCCCGATAAAAAATGTATCGATATACGTTGTTTTCTCATAATCCTCATCATTCAAAATAGCCTCGCCAATCTTTGCCGCCTGCTTTCCAACATTGATCGGAGACTGCGCTCCGGTCCCGGCGATCATTGACTTTTCATCTGTAAGTTCACTTTTCATCTCCGGTGAGCCGTCCACTCCATAAATCTTCAGACTGCTTTTTCCTGCCTCTTTTGCTGCCTGAAGTGCACCGAGTGCCATCTGATCATTTCCGCACATCACAGCATCTACCTGTGGATTTTCTGCCAAAATCTGTGCCATTTTCTCCTTTGCACTCTCCTTGGTGCCGCCGGCATCTGCACGCGCCACTACTTCAAATCCTGCATTTTTGATCGCTTCTTCAAATCCTGTGATACGCTCATTCACTGAGTTCTGGGACGGGCATTCCAAAAGCACTACTTTTCCGCCGTCCGGGCACTGTGTCTTCAAATTCTCACCGCAGACTGCACCTGCATTTTTATTGTCAGAGCCGATATACGCAGCTGTCAGATCTGTGTCCTTCACCTGCGTATCCACATTGATGACCGGAATATCTGCCTCATCCAGGGCTTCCAGCGCAGGCTTGATTGCTTCCCAGTCTACCGGTGCGAGAAAGACTGCATCCACTCCTTCATCGATCATCTCCTGAATCTGCTGGATCTGCTTATTCACATCTCCGTCCGGATTTTTTACCACCAGGGTATCTCCCTTTGCTTCCAGTTCCCCTCGGATCGATTCTTTTACAACATCATAATATGGATTATAAATATCAATGCAGCTGTAGCCAAATGTGTGCCCTTCTGATGTTTCTGTATCCTGTGCCTGCTCGTCCTCATTTTCTACTACAGCGTTATCTTCCGGTGTACCCACATTCTTTTTGCATCCGGAAAGTACCATACAACCGAACATAACTGTCACAAAGACTCCCAAAATTTTTCTCTTCATCTATTGTCCTCCTGATTGCTAAGACTCTGTTTTTCCAACATATATGCATAATCTATTTTATTCTACCCTGTTTTTCAGCATTGTCAATAGAAAGAACCTGATGTTTTTCTTGCTTTTTCCTCTGGTTTTTGTTAGAGTAGGCATATCAGAAAAAAGGAGAACGTGCTATGAGCGAAAACATGAATGAAACAATGAATGAAAACGAAGGTGTAACAGTTACTCTGACACTGGACAATGACGAGACACTGGAGTGTGCCGTCCTGACGATCTACGAAGCAGCCGGCAGACAGTACATCGCACTCCTTCCGCTCGATGAGAACGGAGAAGAGTCCGAAGAAAGCGATGTGTACATCTACCGTTTCTCTGAGACAGAAGACGGTGAGCCGAACCTGGAAAACATCGAAGATGACGACGAGTACGATGCTGCTGCCGACAAATTCGATGAGTGGATGGATTCCCTGGAATTTGACGAGATCGATCTTGACGCTGAGTAAGTCAGACGCCCTCGAACAGTTCCTCTACAAAGCGGGAAGGAGAGATCTCCTTTCCGTTTTTTATTTTCACATATGTGATTTTCAGCACATCTTTTGCCCGGGTCATTCCCACATAGAACAGCCTGCGCTCTTCTTCTACATTCTGCTCTTTCTCTGCTTTCTGATAAGGAATTCGTCCCTCGTTTGCCTCGATCAAAAACACCGTATGAAACTCCAGCCCTTTGGACGCATGCAATGTCATCAGACGGACACCCTCCTGGTTCTGTTCTTTTTGCTGTTCTTTCTTTTTCAGTGCTTCCGTATATTCTTCCACATGGACAAACCACTCTTCCATCGTCTGAAACGGCTTTGCCGCCTCTTCAATCTCAGAGAGTACTTCTCTTAAATCCGCAGCTTTCATGTTTTTCGTAGTCGCATATTCCCGCAGAAATTCGTCATATCCGATTTTTTTCTTCAAATACTGGATTGCCGCATATGGAGCCATTTTCGCAAGCATTTTCAAATCCCATTCAAACTGGTCGATCCGGTCCTGCATCCACTCTTTATCACAATAGAATTTCCGCATCTCCTCAAAAGAAACCACTCTTCCGGGAGCAGTCTCTTCCCAGATACCGTTTCGGACGATTCATGACCTGCAGGAAATCTTTGCGCTCACGCTGCCCCATTGCCAGCCTGAAATATGCCATAATATCTTTTGCAATAAAATGATTGTACAGATTCGGCAGATGTTCCCGCATCTGGAATGGAATCTTTTCATCGATCAGAGCTTCCACAACCGCCCTCGCATCTGTGTGAACACGAAAGAGTACTGCGATTTCCTCTGCCAAAATTCCTATTTCCATCTGTTTTTTGATCTGTTCCATCACATAAGAAGCTTCCTCCACCGGATCTTTCACTTCCTGTACATGCAGTGTCTCCCCACTTTCTTTCCATGCCCGGATTTTTTTGTCAAACCGTACCTCGTTGTTTTGCGATCACTTTCAGAGATTTTTGACAATATTTTTCGAAGACCGGTAGTTTACATCCAGGAGAAGCTGTTTTGCATCTGGAAAGTCCTTCTGAAACTGAAACATCAGTCTGGAATCCGCTCCGCGAAATCCATAGATCGACTGGTCATCATCTCCTACCACAAACAGATTGTTTTCAGGCGCCGCAAGCATCCGGATGACATCATACTGCACCTGATTGATATCCTGAAATTCATCGATCAGAATATAGCGAAACTTCTCCTGCCATTTTTTCAGAATATCCGGCCGTTTTATGAACAGGTCTCTGCACAGCAGCAGCATATCATCAAAATCAATTTTCCGCTCTTCGTTCCGTTTTCTTTCGTATTCTCTGTATATCTCCCGGAAAGTTTCCTTCCCGCAGATCGTCGTCTCATATTCTTCAATCTTCAGCCCGTTGTTTTTCACGATCCCGATCTCAGAAATAATTTTCTTTCAGGAAATCTTCCTCTTCAAATTCATCAATCTCTTTTCTGTTGACAATCTGAAGCAGCATCTGCCGTTTTTCTTCCTCTGACAGAATATTCTCCGGTCCGAACCGATATGCCCACTTAAAATCCCCATAATAAATTCCATGAAATGTTCCGAAGGTGACAGCAGGGCGAGTCCCCTTCATCGCTGAAAAAAAGCGGTTCTTCATCTCCACTGCTGCATATTTGGTAAATGTGATGACCAGAATCTCTTCCGACTTACATGATACGTCTGGATCAGCTTCTGGATCCTGCCCACGATCGTGAGCGTCTTTCCGGAACCCGGTCCCGCAAGAACAAGACACGGTCCCTCATTGTGAGAGACCGCCTCCTGCTGAGCCTGATTAAAACTCATAAATACCTCTTTCTAATTTGCCTGGAGTAATGCGATACCGGCACGGATTCTCTTTAAGGATTCTTCCTTTCCGAGAACTTCCATCAGTTCTGTCGCACCGCCCGGTGTGTTCTGTTTTCCGGATACCGCTGTTCGGATCGGCCACATTACAAATCCGATCTTCACTCCTTTTTCTGTTACATATCCTTTTAATGTTTCAAACAACGCGTCATTGCTGTAATCTTCCTGTGCTTCCAGGATCGGAAGGACATCGTTTAAAACTTCCAGAGAATTCTCTGCATTTGTCTTCATCTTCTTGTGTGTATACATAGCAGTGTCATACTCAGGCAGCTCTTCAAAGAAATCGATCTGATCTTTAATATCCGGGAAGATTTCAATTCTGGTCTTCACCATCTTCGCAATCTTTTTCAGATCATAGTCTTTTGTGATGACTTCTTTCAGATACGGCTCTGCCATCTCATAGAACTTGTCTTCCTCCATGCTTTCATGTATTCCCCGTTCATCCATTTGAGTTTTACCGGATCGAATACAGCCGGTGACTTGCTCATATGGCGGTAATCAAATGCCTCTACCAGATCCTCCAGCGAAAAGATCTCGCGGTTGTCCGACGGGCTCCATCCAAGAAGTGCCACATAGTTGACCACTGCTTCTGAAAGGAATCCCTGCTCGATCAGATCTTCATAGGAAGAATGTCCGCAGCGTTTACTTAGTTTTTTATGGTTCTCATCCGTGATCAACGGACAGTGTACATAAACCGGAATCTCCCATCCAAATGCTCATACAGACGGTTGTATTTCGGTGCAGAGGAAAGATATTCATTTCCGCGGACAACGTGTGTGATTCCCATCAGATGGTCATCGATCACGTTCGCAAAATTGTAAGTCGGGAATCCATCGGATTTGATCAGGATCATATCATCCAGTTCTGCATTCGGAACCGTGATATCTCCGTAAATCTCATCGTGGAATGTGGTTGTTCCCTCATTCGGTACGTTCAGACGGATCACCCAAGGTTTTCCTGCTGCCAGATTGGCCTCTACCTCTTCTTTGCTCAGCCCAGACAGTGCTTGTCATACACAACGATATCTGTTCCGTCTTCAGAAACAGAAGTCTTCAGAGAATCCAGGCGTGCTTTATCACAGAAGCAGTAATACGCGTCGCCCTGCTCTACCAGCTGCTTTGCATACTTCAAATACACTCCGGAAGCATTTCTCTCGCTCTGCAC
>ENA-OQAN01001410-OQAN01001410.1-human-gut-metagenome-genome-assembly--contig:-NODE-1410-length-10478-cov-1.921070_pt1 | contig 10478 bp, 12 predicted proteins | sample MGYA00242735_ERZ504527 | MGnify/ENA primary metagenome ERZ504527 (study PRJEB26092, sample SAMD00036230) | human gut metagenome | host: Homo sapiens | study: EMG produced TPA metagenomics assembly of...
ATAAACCGGTTATGCAACCGGTAAAGTAACCGGTTACTTTTAATTCGATATTACACCAGATTCTCTAACATGTCAACATATTTTCATAAATACACGTTCTCTGTTCACCAAATTTTAGTCTTATTGCATAACCGGTTCCGTAACCAGTTATTTCTTAATTGCTTTTTTCTGCTGTTCTTGCTATACTGAAAGTAATTTACAGAAAACAGGAGTTGTTATATTATGGGCAAAAAGAAAGTAACCTTTGCAGATATTGCAAAATATACGAACTTTTCCAAAACTACGATTTCAAGATATTTTAATAGTCCAGATTCTCTTACTTTAGAAAATCAGGAAAAAATCGCAAAGGCTCTGGATGATCTTGGATATCAGGAAAATAAGCTTGCTAAAGTTCTGGCAAATGGGAAAAGCGAATTTATAGGAATCATTATTCCCAATCTATATCTGCACTACTATTCTGAGATGTTGAATCAGCTTTTGTCCAGCTACAGTGACTACCACTACAAATTCCTTGTATTCGTAAGCAGTGACAAAAAGGAACTGGAACAACAGTACCTGGATGAATTGATGGCTTATAAAATTGAAGGTCTGATTATATTGAGCCATACTTTTTCTTCCGAGGAGCTTGCTTCCTATCACATTCCAATCGTCGCAATTGAACGGGAAGCTGAGCATATCTGTAGCGTAGACACAGACAACTATATGGGAGCTGTACAGGCAACCAATCTGCTGATTCGCAATCAATGTGATGTACTGATTCATGTAAATGTTCCTGTACCTGAACACGTGCCTGCCTATAACCGTATCCGAGGATTTGAAGATACTTGTAAGGAACATCACATTCCATATGAACTAATGCTTCAGGATCTTGGCTATACTTATGAAACTACTTATGTAGCGATCAGACAGGTTTTTCAAAAAATAGACAGCACCTATTCTGGAAAGAAAAAAAGGAGTCTTTCTTTCAAATGATACTTACGCAAATATATTTTTGAACCTGCTTTTCCAAAAATATGGAAAATTACCGGAAGATTACCAAATCGTAGGCTTTGATAATTCTCCAATTGCCAACGAAGCAATTCTCCCAATTACTACGATTGGCCAACAGATTGATAAAATCGCAAAAACCGCAATGGAGCTTTTGATTTTGCAAATGGATGAGATGAAAAAAAGAAGACCTACTCCTTTAGAACATCCCATTCACAAACAAATCACTCCTGTTCTGATTCGCCGTGAGACTACAGATTCCTGATATTTATACCTGATCGGAGGAAGTCCGCCCGCTAAAGGCATAAGTTACGGGATACCCGAATAGGTAAAAACCATCAGTAAAAAGACAGAGCCTGGAATCACACCCTACTCTGTCCTTCATATATTTTATATCCGTTTTTCTGTTCTCTTTTTACTTCATAAAGTGCCTCATCTGCTTTTTCATAAAGTTTTTCAAAACTCTCTGTTTCCGCCTGTCCAAGTGCGATTCCTATTGAGGCACTGATCTGAATCCTTTGTCCGTCCTTTTCATAAGTATTGCATAGAGATTCATTCAACTTCTTTGCCATCCGATGAACCGCTTCTATCCGGTCAATCCTTCGAATCAGCAGCACAAATTCATCTCCGCCAAGACGTCCTACAATATCTTCTTTTCGAAAACATTGATCAAGAATCTTTGCGGTGTTTTGCAATACCTGATCCCCTGTTCCATGCCCCAGAAAATCATTGATTTCCTTAAAATGATCCAGATCCAGAATGAAAAATGCGTCCACTCCCTGTTTATTTTTATCTTCTTTCAGTGCTTTTTCAATATTCTGTATCAAGCCTTCCCGATTGTACACTCCTGTCAGAAAGTCTCTTTGCGATGCCTTTTGGATTTTATTGATATTTTTTAAGTGATGTTCTATTTCCGCCTCTTTTTCCTTTTGTTCATCGTAATTTTCCAGTACACCGATAATCTTTTTATTTTTTTCCTTTCCATTTATAATTGTTCTGCTACGGATCCATCCTCTTTTTCCACCATATTGGACCGGCAGTACTACAGGCTCACATTCCTTTTCTTCCATAATGCTAAAATACAGCTTTTCGTATTGTGTCAGCCCTTCTTCACAAATATAACCCGCTTTGACCATTTCACTCGGATGAATCCGATCCAGAGAATAATGTTTTTCACACTCGTTTTCCATATCCCCATACAGTAAAATTCGTTTCTGTTTCATATCCACAAATTCCTGCTGAAATGTCATATGATACACCCTGAGCTGAAACCAGATAAACGCAATCATGTTCAGACTCACTGTCAGAATCATGATAAAAATCACTGTAAAAAGCAGTTTCCTCCTCTGTCCCTTTAACATCCCTTTTTTCATTCTCATTTCTCCTTCTGAAAATTGCTGTCCATGATTCCTAAAACACATGAAACATAATATTATATTCCTGATTCTTCCCGATAATGACAAGCTCTCATCTATTTTCTTCTTTTTTATCATTCTTGCTTTTTTTATTTGTTTTGTATATGATAGAGATAACTTTTATTGGACTGATTTAAATTTATTTTCACAAAGGAGACATGTATGAGCAACCGACATTATCTGATCAATTCAGAAGATCTTCAAAATCTGAATGCCAAATTACTTTCCATTGCTTTCTCCAAAGACGAAGGTGACTGGAAAAGTATTATGCATACACATCATTTTACGGAACTCTTATTTGTAGTCAGTGGAGAAGGCAGCTTTTCTTTTAACCAGGAGCAATCGCCTCTACGCCGGGGAGATCTGGTCATCATCCCGCCTTACACAGAACATACCGAACGTTCCTCTCAAAATCATCCGCTGGAATATTATGTGCTCGGAATTGATGGAATTTCATTCCTGTCCCAAAAAGACAGAGAATGCGCACAGGTATTCTGCAATTTTGAGCATGATCCCAGTATTCATGAACTGTTCCGCCAGATGCTCTACGAAATCCGGACCGCACAATACGGTTCTCAGACCATCTGCCAGCATCTGCTTGAGATTCTGATTCTGAAGATCATACGATCCCAACAGCTCATTCCCGTATCGATCAACTCGATCCGAATGACAAAGGAATGTGCCCAGATCAAAGAATACCTGGACTCAAACTATGCAGAACACATTACGCTGGACACGCTGACCGGTTTGACACATATGAACAAATATTATATGGTGCACTCTTTTACAAAATATGCCGGACTCTCCCCAATTCAGTATCTGAATCAGACGCGTCTGAAGCGTGCACAGCATTTGCTGAAAAATACCAACTATTCGATTTCTGATATTGCGTCCTCCACCGGATTTTCTTCCCAGTCCTATTTTACACAGATTTTCCGGAAGAATTTTAATATGACACCGGTGAAATACCGGCAGGAACATGCAAAGAATTAAATTTTTTACCTGAATACCCGGATAGGTACACAAAAAGGAACGCTCTCACAGAACTTTCTATGATCGCGTTCCTTTTTCTTTTATCAATCTCTAAATCTCATACCACTTAATTTCATTTGCTTCCATATCCAGATCAAAGCAACTTCCGTCTCCGCGGTAGACAGTTGTTCTCTGTGGCTCATAAGTGTTATTCACTACACAGTATTTTCCATTCTTCACATACGCATGTACTTCTACATTGTAGTTTGTACTGAACCACTTATGCAGATCTTCTTCATCATGAGAAGACCAGATGATGGAACGATATAACAGTCTGCTGTTTTCGAAACTATATGGAAGTCCGCTGATGTAAACGCAGCGTCCCTGTCCAAACTCATTGACTGCAAGCTGTACTTCTTTGTCAATCTGTTTGACGATCGTTGTACCGTCCAGTGCAAAGATGCTCTTTTTGCCTTCTCCGAAGTCGATCTCCCCTTTACAGTCTTCTGTGATGAAGTGCTCATGCTCTTCCCAGTTATATTTATCCATGTTCAGTGTAAATCCTGTTTCTTTTTCTACACCCATCACCGTTGCAAGCTGGAAGAAATGACCTTCATACTGATGAGCAGCCGGCTCTCCGACTCCGATAAATCCGCCGCCGTTGTAAACAAATTTCTTGATCGCTGTGACGATCGTCTCATCAGTCCAGTTGTCTCCGCCTGTGTATGCAGTATCTGCATCACCAATATTCAGTACCACATCAATGTCATCTAAAATTGCCGGATTCTCACGGATATCATCAAAGCTGATAAATCTGACATCAAACGGAGCACCGCTGAGCGCTTCGATTACACCTGCATAAGAGTAGTTCTGTTTGTAGTAGATCGCATGATGCACCATATGATTTCCCCATGCACGCATCTTGCCCCAGCAGTTTAATACTGCGACCTTCTTGATGCAGTATGCGTCGTTCCTTTGATATTTGTATACAGAGTACGGAATTCGTTGCAGACACTCTCTACATAATCGATAAATTCCGGGAACTCCATCGCCAGTTTTAAGTATCCGCCGTATCCGATACGGTCAATCGGTTTTCTTAAAATCGCACGTCTTGCCGTTACCCAGTTGACTTTTGCTTCCTTGACCGGATCTCCTCCTTCATGGAACGTATCCGGGAAGAAGTATGGCAAGAATCTTCCTTCTGTATATTTCACCCCGTCAATATCACTGATCAGACGCAGCGTCGCACCGTTTCCAACACTTCCTACGACTGCATCCAGACCGATGGTCTTGAACTCATCCATAAACGGTTCCATTCCGATCCAGTGATCTCCAAGGAACATCATGCTTCTTTTCCACATTCATGTGTGATATCCACCATCTCTTTTGCAAGCTTGGCAACCTCTCTTCTCTGGAATGCCTGAAAATCCTTAAATTCTTTGGATGGAATCCGATACGTATTGTTCATATATCCCTGATCGATAATAAATTCCGGACGGAACTTATATCCGACCTCCTGCTCAAACTGCTCCAGAATATATGGACTTACCGATGCAGAATATCCATACCAGTCTACATAACGCTCTCTCGCCAGTTCATCAAAATCAGTGTAAACTGATGGAAAAATGTCGTATAACGGATCACGTCGATATGTGGATTGTCCTGAATATATTTTCTGAGACGCTCCATGGAATATTTGTGTGTCTTTGGCTGACGCACATCAAATGTGATCTGCTTTTCAAAGTCTGTCCATCCGTTTGTCACCGCATTGTACATATGTACCGGATCCCACATAATATAGGCAAGAAAACTTACTGTATAATCATGAAATGCCTTTGCACTGTGGATCGTCACATCCCCGCTCTCGCTGTCATAGCTCCACTGCTCTGTCGGAACTACTTCTCCCGTGGTACGGTCAATCACTTCCCACCATCTTGTGATATCATCATGGTCATTGACCTTCAGCATATCCGGATACAGATGGTTCATCAGATGAATGGATAACTCCTCTTCCACTGCTGTATAAAAAGGAGTCATAATATACATCTGCTGAATCTCTTCCGGATTTGCCTTTGCCCATGCGTTGTCTTTTCTGGTTGTATAATAAGTAGAATATACTTTTGCATCTACATTCTTTAATTCTTCCGGATAATCGGTTCCGTCACAGTCACGGATCGCATCTGCCCCCCAGCGCTTTACCAAATCCAGTGTTTCCGGCACAACGTCCACATCTGTAGGGATCGTAACCCTTCCGCTCGTACACTCTTTCAAAATGATTCTCCTCTCTCTTCTCTGTTATAGTCTACTTTGTATAAATCAAGAATAGAAGAAAACCCTGCTTTCGTCAATTTGCTTCTTGCTTTCATTTTTAGCATTCTTGCTGTTGTATTTTTTTCGTGTTGAAACTGATAATTTTATTCGAATTTTACATCCTCCCGCTCCAGAGAAATATAAATTTTCGTTCCCACTCCGACACGGGATTCCGCCCGGATGCTGTGTCCTAATTTCTGTATGATCGTCTTGCACAGGTACAGACCGATTCCCGTAGATTTCTGGTGCTCTCTTCCGTTATATCCGGTAAATCCACGCTCAAAAATACGCGGAAGATCTTCCGAGGCGATTCCAATTCCAGTATCCTCCACCACCAGTTCCGTGCCTTTTATATAAAGGGAAATGCTCTCTGCCTTCGGCGGGCGGACTTCGTCCGATGATGTGTATTTCAGGGCATTGGACAGTATCTGCTCGATCACGAACAGCAGCCACTTTTCATCGGTGAGCACCATCTGCCTGCTGTCCTGAAAATTCAAATGGATCTTTTTCAAAATGAAGATCTGGGAATATTTGCGAACTGCCTGCCGCATAATATCACCGATCGGATACCACTGGAATTTCAGGTCATTCCCCATATCCTCCATCCGCAGATAAGACAGTACCATTCCCACATATTCTTCCGTCTGAAAAATCTTCATTTTCATCTCATTTAGGAAATCCAGTGTCTCCTCTGCATGTTCCTCAAATTCCATTGCCTGTTCTTCAAAAGACTGGATCAGAAGATGCATAGCGGAAATCGGTGTCTTGATCTGATGCACCCACAGACTGTAATAGTCAGATGCATCCTTTTTGCTAAGGAGTACTTCGTTTTCCAGCATCTCTCTCCATGCAAAAATTGTCTCCGTGATTTCCTGATATTCTGCTTCAATCCGGCTCTTTGGATCCGGAAACTCTTTCAATTCATGCGGAAGTGCCGCAGACAGATCCAGCAGACTTTGATACCGCTTCCGATAAAACCAGAAATTCAGCGCTCCCACAAATAAAAGCCAGATTGCAGAGAGCTCTGCTCCATACTCGATCACATCAAAGGGAACTTCTTTTAACCAGAATAATATACAGAAAATCACAAGCATTACGGCATATACTCCGACAACCGGAAGTTTTTCTTTCAAATAAGAAATCAACAATCTCATTCTATCACGTACCCGATTCCTTTCTTTGTAGCAATAAAATCCACAGATTCCAATACTTTCCAGTTTCTTTCTGAGTCTGGTCATATTTACAGTCAGTGTGTTGTCATCAATAAACTCATCACTCTCCCAGAGACGTTCCATGATCCGATCCCTTTTTACGATCTTTCCCGCATTCTCCATCAGGATCTGCAGGATTTTGAAATCATTTTTCGTCAGCTCCATACGCTCTCCGTGAAATGTCACTGCCGCATCGTTCAGATTTAAGATCACATCCCGATACTCCAACACATTTAACTGCCCGGTACAAGAATACGCTCTCCTTAATAATGCCTGGATTTTTGCCGTCAGGACATTCAGATCAAACGGTTTTTCCACAAAGTCATCCCCTCCCATATTCATCGCCATCACAATATTCATATTATCATTTGCTGAAGATAAAAACAGAATCGGTACACTGGAAATCTGTCGGATCTGAGTACACCAGTGAAATCCATTATAAAACGGCAAAATAATATCCATGATCACAAGCTGCGGATCAAACGCTGTATACTCCTCCTGTACGCGTTTGAAATCCTGCACACATGCCACCTCATAATCCCACTTTTCCAGATGTTCCTTCATTTTATCCGCGATGACACGGTCATCTTCCACAATCAGTATTTTATACATCGTCTTCCCCTTTCACGCTCTTATATATAGAAATAATATCCTTGCTTTTGCTCACTGTCAACGACAAGAATGCTCACCTTTAGAAAGTCTTTAGAATTCTTAAGTTATATATATTGACCGTATATATTATATTTTCTATAATATGCTCAAAAGATAGATATACGGTTTTCTTACCTATCAAATATACGAAAGGAAGGGATGGATTTTATGACATTTACACTCAACACACCCATGTTTGATTTTCTTGTTCTTTCTATTATCGCCGAGGGTGATGCCTATGGATATCAGATCAGCCAGATCATCAAACGAGTATCTGATACCAAAGATTCTGCCCTGTATCCGATTTTAAAGAAATTACAGGAAAACGGCTATGTAGAGACCTATGACCAGCAGTTTCAGGGACGGAACCGCAAATATTATAAGATTACACAAAGCGGAAAGATCCGGCAGGAACACCTAAAAAAAGGAATGGAAAGAGTACATTACGATCATTGACGATATTGTAAATGGAGGAATGGGAAATGACTAAGAAAGAGTATATGAAAAAACTTGCATACCAGCTTCGTCGTCTTCCTAAAGAGGATTTCGATAAAGCAATGGACTACTTTGAAGAATATTTTGAAGATGCAGGCATCGAAATGAGCAAAAAGCCATCGAGGACCTAGGCGCTCCGGAAGAAGCCGCTTCCGCACTGATTCTGGATCTGGCACAGGAAAATGCTGTCAAACCGCCAAAAACAATGAAACGGCGCTTTTCCGCTTTATGGATCGCTATTCTGGCACTTTTTGCTGCCCCGATTGCCCTGCCTCTGGCACTTGGGATTCTGGCCGTGATCGGAGCTGTCATTCTGGGAATCCTGGCAGTCGTTGGCGGTATCTTAATTTCCGCACTTGCCGCAATAGCAGGAAGCGTACTCGGCATTATCGGAGGGATTGCAATTATCCCTCAGACCTTTGGCGGAGGACTGGTCACCATCGGTCTCTCTCTGATGCTGATCGGATGCGGCATTCTGGTGACATATTTCACCATATTACTGGCTCGCTGGGCAATCATCAAACTTGCCGGACTGCTCGGCAGACTTGTCAAAAAAGGAGGACGAAGACATGAAGAAAAGTAAAAAAATCATTCTGACAATTTCCGCAGTCACACTGACTGCCGGAGTCCTTTTAACTGGAATCGGATATATGAAGGGCGGTCGGTTTGGATTCGTCTTCTCTGACGGCAAATTTATCTCTGCTGACAGTATAGAAGAGGAGAAACAACCATTTATTCTGGAAAAAAAGAAGCTGGATTCTGTAAAAGGCATTGACATTAACATTTTGTCCTATGCCGACATCCGGATTCTGCCGTCTGCAGACAACTCCTTTTACCTGGAGTATAATCTGCCCGGTGAATACCCAAAGCCGTCTTTCTCCTGTACAGACGGCAAGCTCACCCTGACTCAGGAGAACCGGGAGCCCATTGCCATCATAGGATTTGGTTTTCACGATTCCCAAAGCTCCGAACGCGAAGTGACACTGTACGTTCCCTCAAAAGCGGAATTAAACAGCTGCAAGCTCTACAGTGACTCCGGAAATATCCAGGCATCGGATCTTACTGCCTCCGTTTTTGGCATCGGATGTGACTATGGAGATGTCACACTTAAGAATATCAAAAGCAAGGAACAGCTTGCTCTGAATTTAAGTGCCGGACAGCTAAATGCTGATACACTCTCCGGAAAGACAGTCACGATTTACAATGACAGCGGGAACATTTCTCTGGATTCCTGCACTTCGGATGATCTTCATCTCGAAACGGACTACGGAGATATCCAGCTTGATAACGCTGCTGTGAAAAATGCATCCGACATGACTTTAGACTCCGGAACCCTCACGATCAAAAACAGTGCTCTGGGCGCTGCCAGGATCACCAATGATAGTGGAACTATTTCTCTGGCTCAAGTAACCGGAAAATCCCTGGAGGCAACTTCGGAATATGGGGATATTTCCCTGACAGATACCCAGCTTTCTGATAACGCTGTTTTAACTCTGGATTCCGGTAATCTTTCGGCGGATACCAGCAGCGTAAAAAAGATTTCTGTAAAAAATGACAGCGGCAGTATTTCTCTGAATCAATTTTCCAGTGAAAATGCGGACTTTATGTTATCCTATGGTGATCTGGATCTGATCGCAACAAAACTTGGCTCTCTTAGCTGCAAGAGCGAAAACGGAGATGTTGCCATACAACTGCCGGACAAATTTGATTCCTACGGATTTAATCTTCTTACAGAATACGGAGATATCTCACTCCCTTCCGGCAAGGCTGACGGCATTGTTTCTGATGAAGACGACTCCTCTGAGGTTTCCTACAGTGCAAATCCAGAGGCAAAAAATAAAATTCAGGTAGAATGTGAAAGCGGAAATATCCAGATCCGTTAGCAGGAAAGACGACTGACTCCACTTTCTGAAAAAGTGGAGCCGCCGTCTTTTTATTCCTTTGAAACCACATATAAGGAATAGAAAAATCCTTTCTTTTGCATCAACTCCTGAAATGTTCCCTTTTCGACAATTTCTCCTGCATGCATAACCAAAATCTCATCATACTGATACAACAGCTTTTCCTCTAGCCGGTGCGTTACAATAATCTCCGTCATTTCTTTCATTGATAAAACAGCATCAATCACTGCGTACGATGTTTGATTGTCCAATGCTGCGGTTGCTTCATCCAGTAATAACACCTGACTTCCTCTCAGCAATGCCCTTGCTATTGCAATGCGCTGTCTTTCCCCACCTGACAGCTTGTTCCCATTTTCTCCACAACTGTCATTTAATCCGCGTTTGTCTATCAATTCTCGCAAACCAGCCTGATCTGCTGCTTTTTCACTTTTTCCTCATCAAATTCTTTGAATAATGTGATATTATTTCGGATCGTATCACGAAATACAAATACCGATTGCTGCACTTGGTGAAAATCCATCCATAAATTGTATTGA
>ENA-OQAN01001411-OQAN01001411.1-human-gut-metagenome-genome-assembly--contig:-NODE-1411-length-10475-cov-1.411577_pt1 | contig 10475 bp, 20 predicted proteins | sample MGYA00242735_ERZ504527 | MGnify/ENA primary metagenome ERZ504527 (study PRJEB26092, sample SAMD00036230) | human gut metagenome | host: Homo sapiens | study: EMG produced TPA metagenomics assembly of...
GAGATAGAGAATAGAGATAGAGTAAAGAGAAAAGAGAAAGAAAAAAGAGATAGAAGAGTTATTTGAGCGATTATGGAAAAAATATCCGGAGAAAAAAGGAAAAGGGCAGGTAAGTAAAAAGAGCAAGGAAAGGCTACTTGATATTGGCTACGAGCAATTCGAAAGAGCGATAAAACGCTACAAAGAAGATCTGAAAGAAAATGAATGGAGAAAACCACAATACGGCAGCACCTTTTTTTAACACCGGATATGAAGATTATCTCGACAAAAATTATCAGCCACCAGAGAGGACGCAAAACCGCCAGTAAGCAGAAAACTTAAATAACTTCGAACGCAGAGGATACGACATGGACTCTCTGGAAGAGCAGTTGTTGAAGTCAAATTAAGGAGGAGCAAAATGAAAGAAGAATTATTTAAAAATGCACAGGAGTGCCTTTCCGAGGAAGAAGTAAAGGAAATCCTCAGAAATAAATTCAAGGAATCAATAGAATCGGCAATAGAAAAAACGTTTAGATGGGGAAAAGTAGAAAGTGCACTGAAGAAAAAAAATAGAAGAAGTCATGGTGCCGTACATAGAGAAGTATGATTTTTCGGAATACCTTCCAAAGTTGGATACGGTGCTTACTGAAATTGTAAATTCTGATGCTTGCATTGAGAATAAAAAAGATTCTGGAGAATTTTAAGGATTTATCAATCAAGCAGGAAGAAAAAGAGATTAAAGTCACGGATCTGTTTGAAGCATGGATTAAAATGTGCGAGAAGAAGATCAGTACAACTGGCCTGGAAGTGGAGTTTGACGATGGACCATACTACGAATCGGTCGGATGCGAGATGCGAATAGAAGAGAGTGAAAGACCTGTTTGGAGTTCTGTGCATAGGGCGGTGATTGTTTTCGAAAACGATCATGATGAAGAATTAAACATCGAGATTCCGATATCAAAATGGGATTTTGAAAAAGAGCATACACTTGATAATTTAGGATGTGTGAATATCCAGTCTCTTCGATATCTCGGGGAATTTGACATGTTGTTAATGAGATTGCAAAGAGCGGGAACGAAAATCATCATAAACGAAATGGAAGCAGATGGAGAAATATGTCCAGAGGAAGAGCCGGAAGTAAGTTTCAGTTAGGAGGCAAACATGAACAGAAAAAGATACGGCTTTAGAGTCTACAGGAAACAGCCTACCGGATTGAGACACGGAAATATGGATTTGTTTACGCGCGGCAGTACAAAGCGGAAGAGAAAGAACAGGGTGAGAGGGAAATGAGTAGACAAGCACACTTTCTGGATCCCTACAAGTTCCAGATCGAAGAGATGGTAAATCTCGGATGCACGGATGAGCATATCTGCAGAGTACTTGAGGATATTACTGGAAAAGAAGTGAAAAAGAGGGTAATAGCAAACAAGAGGATGTGGTTAAGAAAAATGGAAAATAAAAGAAAACAATACGAACCGTACAAGGGAGAAATTAAGTGCATGATCGAATACGGACTTACGATCCAGAACATCTATGCAGCAATAAGCGAAGAGAGCGGAATTCGATGCGAGTATTGAAACGTTTAAAAACTTTTTAAAAGACAATGATATGCTGCCTGAGTCAAAGAAACAGGAACTTCGGTTAAGGATATCTTTGGAACAATCGCAAATTACATGGAGTTTCACGAGGGCTGGGTGCGGACAAGTTGCCGACTCAACAGGGCGGTATCGATCCAAACCGGATATTAATGCGGAGGTATTTACAGTAGGCTATGAAAAAAAGAAAGAGAATCCGAAGAAAAATGAAGTACATATCTGTTCTTCCTGCGGACGGGAAATTATCGGAGATTTTGAGTATGTAAAGACAAAGAGAGGGACGGAATTGTATTTCTGCAAAGATATGAGGTGTAGGAGGAATGACTAATGGCGAAAACAGAAGAAACATGGATGGATGGGATTACAACGGAAATGATGGAGCATATCTGCGACAACCTGTGTAAATATCCAGATCAGTTAAACGGAGAGAAGTTGGAAGATAAATGCGCAGAGTGCAAGATGGGACGGTTTGTGTGCGATATTTTGAACCAGTATAACAAGGTGAATGATTTTGTGGACAGCCAGTGCCTGAATTGCGGCCAGAGATTAGATTGTAGTGAGTAATATAGCATGGAAGAATTAAAGAAATGTCCGTTTTGTGGTGGAGAAGCAATGCTGAAAATCCATTATGGATTTGACGAAAAAGTTATATCAGCTTTCGTGTACTGCGAAGAATGCGGAGTCGCAACGCGAAGATGTGCTTTAGAAACAACTGCTATAGGGAAATGGAACAGGAGGGTGGAAGAATGATTAAAGTAAAAGCGGAGGCAAATTATGGTTTTGCTGGAACAAATATGACATTTGAAGAAGAGTTTGGTGATGATGTAACTGATGAGGAAATCGAAGAAGCTATGAGAGATATGGTTATGGAACAGGTTAATTGGTCATGGGAGAAAGAGTAATTATGAACAGAGAAATACTTTTTAAAGCAAAGAGAAAAGACAATGGTGAATGGGTGGAAGGGTATGTTGTTGCATATCCTTCTGGAAAAGTGGAAATACACAAAATTAGCAAAGAATTACCAGATATTATTACTAAAAATGCGAGATTGCTCCAAGTACTTTATGCCAGTACACCGGACTTACCGACAAAAACGATAAGAAGATGCTGGGAGAATGATATTCTCAGATATAGTTATGACTATGATGGAAGTCCGTTTTAAAGATGGCGAAGAGATAAAATATCGTGTAGGTGCGTGTGTTTTGGAGCGAATGGAGGGATCATGGGCAGTATGTGGACGAGGAAATAAAAAATGCACCAATAACGATGTTTTTAAATATAATCGGAATCCAAATAGAACGGAAGTTATCGGAAACATTTTTGACAATCCAGAGCTGTTGGAGGTGGAGTGATGAAAATTCCAGATTGTGATTTTGTAGAGTCTACAGAATATGGGAATTATTGTTGTTTGGAACACTGTTCTTGTACCGAGGAAGAATGCGAAGTTCTTGGATATGGACTCGGGAAAGAGGATTTAGAAATAGCAGCTGAAGAGATGATGTTATTGAAATCGAGCATGAATAGGTAGGTGAAAGAATGAACGTATTAGAGAAGATTTTGGAAGAGATAGAGAATGAATCACAATTAGCGCATGAAGAAATGCGAAGATGTGTAAGAGGAAATCCTTTGCAATTTGATGAAGTAAAAGGATATGCAAGAGCAATGGAATGTGTAGTTGACACCATACGTTCTCACATGGATGATATTCCAAATTGCGGAGATTGCAGCCGAAAGAAAATGGTAATCAAAAAGGATACGAGGACGGAAAGAAAGACAATGACTGGATTCCGGTAAGTGAGAAATTGCCGGAAGTCGGGAAAATGGTAAAAGTTACCGTACACTCATCCGAATGGATTGCGGACTACGATTCGGCCTGGGTTCCAGAAGAAGAACAGACATACCATCCGGAAGAATACAGTGTGTATGATGGATATCTGAGCAGAACAGGAGAATGGAGATTCTATGATGAGCAATATTCGGAAAACACCTGTGCAAAAGAATTTGGAACAGATAAGGGAACGGTGTACGATGTCGTGACAGCGTGGATGCCGAAAGAACAGATAAAACCATACAAGGAGAAATAACATGGACATTTTAATCACAATCGCATTCTTAACCCTTTACTACATATTGGGGCTTGGAGCGGTCATAGCATTTAAGGAGACAGGATTGGAAGAAGTTGAGTTGGAAAAGGCAGATTATTTAGCTGCGGCAATGTTCCCGCTTATACTGCTTGCAATATTTACGGGCTGGGTAGTAGAGAGAAAATTGAGGTGATGCAGGAATGACAAGAGAGACTATGAAGCGCAGAAAGGAGACGGCAGGAGTTATCCGGAAGATAGATGCGCATAATATGGCAACGAGGAAGCCCTGTGAGACGGCTTTAAAGCAAAAGGGGCATAAAGCCTTTGCCTGCGACTTTAAAGGCGGCGAGAGGGCGAATAAGGACGCTGTGGAGTACATAGCAGAGAAATACAACATAAAAGAGCGGATTCCGGGAGGTGATTGAGTTGGACAAGAAAACACTGAAAAAGTATAAGCCAAACAAAGATAGACTTATCCGGATTGAGAACCAGATACAAGAACTCTGCGAACGGGAACCAACTGTTGTTATGGGGAAAGTAACAGGATCCAGTGCAAATTTCCCGTACACCGAAGTGAGAACATCCGTACAAATGTATGATCCTTACGAAGAAGAGAATGTAAGACGGCAGATCAGAAGGAAAGAAGCGGATAGGTTACTGATTCTGAAGGAGCAGAAAGAAGTTGAAGACTACATAAACGGGATTGATGATCCGGAGATTAAAGAGATATTTGAGTTGGCATTTGTGGAAGGTAAGAAGCAGCAAGAGGTTGCAGACATCATTGGATATAGCAGAGGAAGAATTTCACAAATAATTAGCGAATATCTGAAAGATTAACACAATTAACATTTTGCTTATGATATAATTATTCTAGAACGATTATATATTGTTCTAAAACAATCTTTCCAAACATTCGGAACACCGCCGGACTTTCCCCTTTTCTTGTCTGGCGGTGTTTTTATGCGGAGTATAGCATCAGTGGTAGACGCGCAGGGTCGCGCCTGTGTCCTTGGTTCGATTCCAAGTGCTCCGCTTTGTGATGTGAGTATACAGGCTGCACAGCTGAGGTCTGTTCTGGGGAGTGCACACCGGCTTTACATCACAAATGGTACCAAAACGCAGATATCCGCAGATCTGCAAAACAAACAAAAATAGATTCAGCAATCTATATTTAGTGTCAGTACCCGAGTGCGGATAGGGTAAAGGATGTCGATAAAGGGCATCCTACGGGTGTATAGCTCAGTTGGTAGAGCAATCGGCTGTTAACCGATGTGTCGCAGGTTCGAGTCCTGCTATACCCGTTGTGGACTACTGCAAGGTTCCTCCTTTTTCTTATAAATTTTGATTGTGTATTTGGTTATTTTGGTTTTTGTTGGCATTTGCAATCCTTTCGAGCAGTAGTCCTAAATTCTTGGCATCCAGAGATGGGTGCTTTTTGTTTGGAGGGGAAAATGAAATATACAAACCTAAGAAATTATGAAAATCTACAAAAAGCAATAATGGAAGGGAGCGGAGATTATGATATTCCAGTAATTTTCCCGCAAGAATTTCATGGAGATTGTCAGTTCATCCCTTTTAATGCTGCTAAAACTATCAAAAACAGAAAAGGAAAAGCAGTTCATTTTTTTGTGGATGACTATCAATTCGTAAGATTGTGGTCAAATATCGATGCGTATATTCCGATGCTTCAAGAGTTTGAGTATGTGCTTGCACCGGATTTTAGTTTGTATTCAGATTATCCGAAAGCAATCCAGATCTACAACCATTACCGAAAACACTGGTGTGGCGCTTACATGCAAATGACGGGTATTAAAGTAATCCCTACAATCGCATGGAGTGATAAAGAGTCGTTTAACTGGTGCTTGACGGAGAGCCAGAAGGTGGAACAGTAGCTGTATCAAGTGTTGGATGCATGAAGAATAAAGATAGCAAGAAGTTATTTATTGACGGATACAAAGAAATGGTTACAAGGCTTCAGCCAGAGACCATTATTTTTTATGGACAAATACCGGATGTGTGTATGGGGAATATTGTTAGAGTAAAAGCATTTGCAGATAAATTCAATGAGGTGAAATGTAATGGGTGGTAGAGGAAGCTCGAGCGGGCTAAGCAGAAAAGGCGGCGGAATGTCGTTTGATACAAGTAAATTGAGCGGAAGCGAAAAACAAAAAGCGTGGGCGAAGGAAATTGTTGATAGTGCTTTCAGGACTGTTAATAACAATATAAGAATAAACACCACAGGAATACGCGGACAAAATGCGCATTCGAAAGAAATGGCAAATAACTACAAAAAGATAGGACAAGAAATTAAGCAGAAACTTAATACATTTACGAGTGCTTCACAAGTAATAGATATCAGAAGCACAATAAGTTCTAAAAATATCAACGATATGGCGAATAGATGGACTATACAAAACATGAACAAGAAGAATAAAAAATAATGAAAGAGGTGAGTCGGATGGCGAAAGGTAAATATCAGGAATGGCTAGAGCCGGAAGGCTTGCTAAAGATAGAGGGATGGGCGAGAGACGGACTGACAGATGAGCAGATTGCGCAGAATATGGGAATAACCGCGAAAACACTGTACGAATGGAAAAAGAAGTATAGTGAGATTTGTGAGTCCCTAAAAAGAAACAAGGATGTTGCGGATAGCAGGTGGAGAACAGCACTGTTCGAAAAATGCGATAAATGGCAATATTACAGCAGATCTTTTGGCTGAAGAACCGGAAACCAGACAAGTGGAGAGATAAGCAGGAATACGAGGACAGAACAGCAATTGAAAAGCTTGATGAAATCTTGAAAGGATTGCATGACAATGCAGCTAAGCAAAAAACAGAATGAATACATCATAAACGCAACTCATAGATGGAATATCAAGTCCGGAGCGGTTCGTTCTGGAAGTCTTTGTAGATACTGCTTATATCGTCCCGAAAAGAATCCGAGAGAGAGATGGACTCCCTGGCTTAAATGTAATCATGGGTGTCTCCAAAGAATCCATAGAGCGAAACGTACTCCAACCGATGAGGGAAATCTATACCAGTGATCTAATCGGGAACATTACAACCGGAATGTGGCAAGAGTATGCGGAGAGGATGTCTATTGTCTCGGAGCGGAAAAGGTCAGCCAAGTCGCAAAGATACAGGGAGCATCCATTAAGTACTGCTACGGAGATGAGATAGCAAAATGGAACAAAGAGGTGTTCCAGATGCTGAAATCCCGTCTCGATAAGACGTACTCCTGTTTTGATGGAGCTTGCAACCCAGAACATCCGACACACTGGCTCAAAGAGTTCATCGACAATGTAGAGCTGGACATCTATCTCCAAAAGTACACCATATTTGATAATCCATTTCTGGATCCAGAATTTGTTAAGCAACTCTGCAAGGAATATGAGGGTACAATCTATTATGACCGCCTCATCCTTGGCTTGTGGAAACGAGCTGACGGGTCGATCTACAAGCGGTTTGCAGACAATCCGGAAGCGTTCCGGTGCGGAATCGTGGATAATCTCTCACAGGAATCAGAGCATAAGCAATTCCGAAAAGAGGATATCACATCAATCGAGATTGGCTTGGACTTTGGTGGTAATCAATCTGTCACTCATTCGTTGCCAGAGGATATACGGACGATTACAGAGACGTGATTGCTTTAAAATCCAGAAGAGTCATGGCAAAAGATGAGAAAGAGGATATCGACAGCAACCGACTGAATGAGCTGTTCTGTGAGTTTGTACAAGAAGTGATAGATGATTACTCTGTGTGCGTGAAGAGTGGAGACTATGTACAGTATTGTAACGTAGAGTCCGTATTCTGGGACAATGCAGAAACCGTCCTTGGTAATTCTATCCGCAATGCCGTGGAAAAGGAATTTCCGTGGATAGCTGTCAAACCAGCAAAGAAAAGACCTATAAACGACAGAATCAGATGCACCGTCAAGCTCATGGGGGCTGGGCGGTTTTTTATTACAAAAGACTGCGAATCTCTGCAAACTGCTTTTTCGGATGCAGTTTGGGACAAAGAAGCTGTCGGGAAAGATGAGCGTTTGGATGACGGCAGCACTGACATTGACAGCTTGGATGCGTTCGAATACACAATCGAACGTGACATGAAATACCTAATCGAAGAGGTGGAAGATGTTTGATGGAATTAAGAAACTATGGAAAGGAATCATGAGGATGTTTGGGTACACGACATTAAAACGGATCATCGGCAAAGATATCGCACTATCCAACGACATGATAGATGCAATCAACAGATGGAGACAGATGTTAAATGGTGATGCAGATTGGATTTCTGACAGCATTGTTTCCCTCGGGATTGAAGATGGAATCTGCCGAGAGTTTGCGGACTGTGCGCTGGTGGAAATGGAAACCAGCGTAAGTAACGAACGGTTAGACAAAATTTACCAGAAGAATATCGCAAGCCTAAATGAGAACCTACAGGAAGGACTTGCACTGGGGTCGTTTGTCCTGAAGCCACTGGGAGAATCGGCTGCTGAATTTGTTTCTGCCGACAAGATCATCCCGATCAGCTTTGGGGATGATGGAAAGCCAAATGATATTGCATTTCTGACCGTAAAAAAGGTTGGGGACGCTGATTATTTCACAAGGCTTGAACGGCACTATTTCATTGACGGGAATCTGACTATAGAAAACAAGTGTTTCCACTCTCAGACAGCGAATGATATCGGTCTTCCATGCAGCCTAGAAGCGGTGGAAGAATGGGAGAATATCCTACCTGGACCGATTACCTATCCCGCATGAACCGTATGGACTTTGGATATTATCGCAATCCAATTAAAAATAAAATAGATGGTTCTGCCTGCGGAGTGTCGGTGTACGAGTCGGCAGTTGCACTGATCCGGAAAATGATAACACAGGGGGCAAGGCTTGACTGGGAATACGAATCGGGTGAGCGTGCTATCCATGTGGATAATAGAGCACTTAAACAAGATAAGGCAACCGGGAAGTTTGGACTCCCAAAACTCAAAAACAAATTGTATCGAGGAATGAATCTGGACGTTGGAAAAGACCAAGAACTCTTAAAAGAATACTCCCCAGAAATGAGGGACGAAGCCTTTAAGCGTGGGTTGGAGGAATACAAACGTGAGATTGAATTTTCCGTAGGTCTTGCTTATGGAGACCTGTCAGATGCGCAGGAAGTAGCAAAGACAGCTACGGAGATCAAGGCATCGAAGAACCGCAAGTACAACCGAGTGACGGCGATCCAGAACAACTTATACGATTGCTTAGAGGACTTTGCCGCAGGGCTTGCATTCTACAACAGTATGCTTAATTCGGGATATGAGTTCTCTTGCAAATTCAACGATTCCATACTGACCGATGAGGAAACAGAGCGTCAGCAGGACAGACAGGACGTGAGTATGGGAGTGATGTCGCATTTGGAATACCGCATGAAGTGGTACAACGAGGACGAAGCCACAGCGAAAAAGATGTTGCCAGAGCAGATCGAAGTAATGGAGTAGGTGAACCAATTGAGGGAAGACTACAAAAAGCAGCTATCCGGACAGATCGAGAAGCATTTTCTTGATTTGGAACAGATGATTCTCGAGGACATTGTTCGCCGGATTAAAAAAGCGGGAAAAATCACAAGCACAGCCGACTGGCAGATTAACCGACTACAGATTATTGGGTACTCTTCTGAGGACATCGAAAAGATGATAAAAACCACGCTGAACCTGTCCTATCCGGAGGTGTTTGAGCTGTATGACAAGGTTATTGATTGGGAATATGTCCGTAATAAAGACATCTACGAGCAGATTAATGCAGAATATATCCCCTATGAGGACAACGAGGAGTTACAACAGCTCACAGAGGGATTTATCCGGCAGAGTAATGATGAGCTTCGAGACATCACAAAGTCCATGGGATTTTATGTGGATTACGGCGGCGGTAGGCTCGTCATGACTCTATTATCCGACATCTACCAAGGATACCTTGATAAGGCTATCACGGGAGTGGTTTACGGTGCATTTGACTACAATACCATGATTCGCAAGGTGGTTACTCAACTCACAAACAGCGGACTCAGAAGCATTGACTACGCTTCTGGGTGGCATAGCAGGGTAGATGTGGCGGCAAGGAGAGCGGTTATGACAGGAGTATCACAGCTTACAGGGAAAATCACAGAAATGAACGCCGAGAAGTTAGGAACAGAACATTTTGAGATTGCGTGGCACGCAGGGGCGAGACCATCACACGCTGTCTGGCAAGGGAAGGTCTGGTCAAAGGAACAACTTGTTACGGTATGTGGTCTTGGAACAGTCACTGGACTGCTTGGAGCGAACTGCTATCACGAATATTACCCGTTTGTGAAAGGCGTCTCGGAGCGGAATTGGTCTGATTCTTGGCTTGCAGAGCAGAACCGAAAGGAAAGTATACCTAAGACGTTTAACGGCAAGGAATACACCTTATACGAAGCCAGACAGCAACAGAGGAAAATGGAAACCGCTATGAGGGCACAGAGAGAAAAGGCTGTGCTACTAAAACAGGGCGGAGCTGATCCAGACGATGTGATGCTTGCGAAAGCAAAGTATCAAGGACAACTGGGAGAATACACCAGATTTTGCAAGAAAATGGGTCTACAACAAGAAAGAGAGCGCATCTATTACGATATGCGCGGCAGAGTGGCACCCGTACCAAAACGATTTAGGAGGTTTAGGAAATGAGTAAAGTAAAAGTAATCAGACAGCCGACAGCGGAAGAAACATTGATTTTTGAATTTGAGACAGCATCATCGAATTTCTGGTTAAGAATTTTACGGATGGTGATATTTACGCATCTCTGGAAAGGGACGCA
>ENA-OQAN01001412-OQAN01001412.1-human-gut-metagenome-genome-assembly--contig:-NODE-1412-length-10472-cov-2.201063_pt1 | contig 10472 bp, 16 predicted proteins | sample MGYA00242735_ERZ504527 | MGnify/ENA primary metagenome ERZ504527 (study PRJEB26092, sample SAMD00036230) | human gut metagenome | host: Homo sapiens | study: EMG produced TPA metagenomics assembly of...
CTGTTCCCGTCTGAATTCCTGTTCATCGGCAACTCCGAGCCGCCGACGTCGAAGAGCAGACCCGCGCTTACACCGAGCTGTTGAGCCAGTTCCCGGGCAAGAAGGTCGTGATTCGTATGCTCGATGCCGGCGCTGACAAGCCGCTGCCGTTCCTCACTCCGGAAGACGAGCCGAATCCGGCTCTCGGCCTGCGCGGTCTGCGCACCTGCGCGCCCACATGGACGTGCTCGAAGGCCAGCTCAAGGCGCTCGCCGCAGCCGATGCCGCCACCGACGCGAACCTGTGGGTCATGGCCCGATGGTTGCGACCAGCATGAGGCTGACTATTTCGTGAAGCTTGGCAAGAGCTTCGGTCTGAAGTTCGTGGGTGCGATGGCTGAAGTGCCGTCGATCGCGCTTATGGCCGATAAGGTGGCCGACGTGGCCGACTTCGTGTCGATCGGCACCAACGATCTGACCCAGTACACGCTGGCCGCCGACCGTACGCTCGGTTCCGTTGCCAACTATCAGACCGCCTGGCATCCGGCGGTGCTGCGTGCCATCAAGATGATCTGCGACGCGGGCAACGCCAAGGGTATGCCGGTGGGCGTGTGCGGCGAGGCCGCTGCGATCCGGACTTGGCCGTAGTGCTGGCCGGTCTTGGCGTGAACTCCCTGTCCATGACTCCGGTGGCACTCGACGACGTGCGTGCCTCCCTTGCCGAAGTCACCTTCGAAGAGGCTCAGGCCCGTGCCGAAGCCGCCCTCAACGGCGACTTCTACCACCCGGCCAACTGAGCCGTACTAGCTGTGCCTATCGCCTGTAATGCCTTGTTTTTCAAAGCGATGTGAGGTCTGATAGGCCCTGTTTCCCGGACCGATCCCTGCCCGCGTGCCCCACAGGCTCGCCGCAGGGGTCGTTTCGTTATGTTTCGTTATGCCGTCAATTGAAACCTTGTATGAGTCAGACGCTTGAGGGATACTGGTGCATGAAGATTTCCGCAGATTTCACCGTCATTCCCGACGCGTTTGCCAAGCGGCGCCGCCTGAGAACTGCATCGACGGTACGCCGATTGTTTCCTTCCCCTTCTACATTGATGCGCTTGATCCTGCAGTGCAGTTCCTGCATTGGGAATTCGTTGATCCGGATTCAATTCCGGTATGCGGTTTCCAGTGGAATCATTGGTCCCTCGCGAACCTGCCCGTGGATGCGCTGATGTACGATTTCAACGATTCTCACGCGCTCGCGATTCCGGCTGATTTCTCGCGCACGGTTTCTGCATGATTCCTGAAACGGTTCAGGGACGCACGTCCGCCGCCTCGCCGTTGCTGCAGGGCCGCAGCAGTGATCCCGCAGTGACGATGCGTTACAACGGTCCATATCCGCCAGATCAGGATCATGACTACTATCTGCATGTGTGGGGTACCACGGCTCCGCTCGCCGGCCTCAATCAGGGATTCTGGCTCAACGAAATGGAACGTGCGCTGCGTACTTCCGGTACAATCGTTGATCAGGGCGCTATTTTCCTCACTGGAAAAGCCTGATTTGTGAAAGAGGATCTCAAGTAAGGCCAGAAATTTGATTTCCGCAGCAATATAACGATATAAAGATGCGGAAATCAGAAATATATCCGACGAAAACGTATTGACAATAATCGAAAGGATTGCTGAATAATTATGGCGTGCACCACGATTTTGGTTGGCAAAGACGCAAGTTATGACGGATCGACCATCATCGCCCGTAATGAAGATAGTGCAAATGGTGAGTTTTGCCCGAAGCGCTTCATCGTAGTCAAGCCTGAAGATCAGCCGCGCAAGTACAAGAGCGTGCTTTCGCATGTTGAAATCGATCTTCCTGACAATCCGCTGCAGTATACGGCTGTGCCGAATGCCGATCTGAAGGAAGGCATTTGGGGCGAAGCTGGCGTGAACGAAGCGAACGTTGCCATGAGCGCCACCGAAACGCTCACCACCAATGAGCGTGTGCTCGGTGCCGATCCGTTCGTGGAACTCACGCCGGCCAAAGGCAAGGAAGGCGAAGAAGGCTATGAGCCGGAAGTCGCCGGTGGCATTGGCGAAGAGGATTTCCTTACTCTCGTGCTGCCGTACGTCACCACCGCCCGTGAGGGTGTGGAACGTTTGGGCGTCTGCTTGAGGAGTATGGCACGTATGAGATGAACGGCGTTGCTTTCTCCGACGTCGAGAGATCTGGTGGCTTGGAAACCGTTGGCGGGCCATCATTGGATCGCCAAGCGTGTGCCGGACGAAGCGTACGTGACCATGCCGAACCAGCTGGGCATTGACGAATTTGATCTTGAAGATGCGTTTGGCGAGCAGGAGGACCACATGTGCTCCGCCGATCTGGCCGAGTTCATCGAACGCAACCATCTTGACCTGTCGGTGGAGAATTCCACTCCGTTCAACCCGCGTGACGCGTTCGGCTCCCACTCCGATTCCGACCACGTGTACAACACTCCGCGTGCCTGGTACATGCAGCGTTTCCTTAACCCGTACGACGAGCAGTGGGATGGTCAGGATGCCGACCACAAGCCGGTTTCCGACGATATTCCGTGGGCTCGCCAGCCGGAACGCAAAATCACCATCGAAGATGTGAAGTATGTGCTGAGCTCCCACTATCAGGCACTCCGTACGATCCGTATGGAAAGCTTGGCGACCAGCGCACCCGCCACATGTTCCGCCCGATCGGCATCAACCGTCAGAGCCAGCTTGCGGTGATGCAGATCCGCCCGTACCGCCCGCAGGTGAGCCGTGCGATCCAGTGGATCGCCTATGGTTCCAATCCGTTCAACACGCTCGTGCCGTTCTTCCCGAACGTCAACTCCACGCCGAAGTATTTGGAAGACACCACCACGCGCGTCACGTCCGAAAACTTCTATTGGGAGAACCGCATCATCGCGGCCCTGTGCGATTCCAGCTTCGCCGACACCGCCAACGCCGTGGAACGCTATCAGGAGAAGACCGGCGCGATGGGCCACCGCATGGTTGCCTCTACCGACGAGCAGATCGAACGTTTGGTGGGTGACGTGACCGACGAATTCGATGCGGAAGACGAAATCGGCGATGTTCAGCCTATGGAACCGGATGAAATCATCGAAGCCGTGCGCAACGGCGAAGCCCGTGAAATCCTTGCTGCAGCCAACGAGACCATGGCCGCGCAGCTCAAGGAGGAAACCGACAAGCTTCTTGATTCCGTGCTGTACACCGCCAGCATGAACATGAAGAACGGCTTCCACATGTCGGACTTCTAAAATCTCACTATTCGGCTCTCGTGACCACGTTGCGGGAGCCAATTATTTTCCGCAATGCAACATCGTTAGAATGACGTGCATTCCAATTTGAAGAAAGGAACCCCAGTGACCAGCATTGAGGATTTCACCAGCCAGTACGGCTTGGTGCAGAAGATTGATGCGTTCGGCTATCTCGATTATTTGAAGAATGATCCGGATGCTCCACGCAAGCATGGCAAGGTCGTGCTCGTCACCGCCGATACTCCGCTGAAGGCGTCTCGCGGCGAGGGCAAGACCACCACCACGATCGCGCTGATCGACGCGTTGCGTGAGCGTGGCATTGATGCGGCCGCAGTGCTCCGTCAGCCGAGCATGGGCATTACCGCTGCCGGTTCCAAGGGTGGCGCTTCGGGCGGCGGCAAGGCTTCCCTGACCCACCCTGAGCTGATCGACTGGGGTCTGTGCGGCGAAATGGGCGCTATCGAAGCGGCCCAGAACCTGCTGGTTTCCTTCGCTGAGAAGGCCATCGACGACGGCAAGCTCGACGATATCGCCGTGCCGCGCGTTTCCGAAGTGCCGTCCCGTTCGCTGCGTCAGATCGCGGTGGACCGCGGCAAGGGCAATGTGGCCGAGCGTGTGGTGCTCACTCCGACCTGCGAGCTCATGCAGATCGTGGTGCTCTCCCGTTCCATGGATGAGATCGCCGAGCGCGTTGCCAAGATGATTGCCGGCACGAAGGACGGCAAGGCCGTTACGTTCGGTGAATTCGTTGATTTGTGGCGCATTACCGGCATTCTTTCCGATGCGGTGAAGCCGGCGAAGACGGAAACGGTGAATGGTTCTCCCGTGTATGTGCACGGCGGTCCGTTCGCGAACGTGTCGATCGGCATTCCGACGCTGGTTTCCGTGGAAATGGCGTGTGCTCTGCATGATGTGGTGATCGTCGAGGCCGGTTACGGTGCTGACGCGGGCGCTCAGAAGTGGCTTGACATTGCTTGCCGCGAGTATGGCGCACAGTGGCCGTCCGCCGCGATTGTGGTGACCCGCGCTTCCACTTGGCGTGACGATCCGGCGCTTGCCTGGCGTTACCCGTTCCACGTGCAGCGTTTGGAAGGTCTTGATATTCCTACGTTCCCGCTGATTAACCTGTGGGATGGCGAAGACGATCAAATTCCGGCGTTGCAGCAGACCGCCAAGGATCTGGAGTTCCGCGAGCCGATTATCGGCAACCTGTATCGCGATGGCGGCGATGCGCTCGCCCCGCAGCTTGACGCGTTCGTTGACGCGGTGGTGAATGGTTCCATGCCGGCCACGCCGCACAGCCACAAGGTATGGCTCTGGTGGAGAACGTGCGTTGGGTTGCCGAAAATGCGTATGGTGTTCCGGCAGATCGCGTGATCCTGAAGGACGGTTTTGCTGAATCGCTTAATAAGGCGGTGGACCTGTGCGCCAGCGCCGGTATTGATTTCGGTTCGCTTGCACTGGTTGCGGTGAAGTCTCCGGCCACGATGACTGACAACGATTCCGCTCCGGCTGAAGAGCGTACGGTGACGTTGAAGAAGGTTGAAGTGCATTCCGGTGCCGGTTTGGTGCATGTGAATCTCACCGTTTCGCTGACCACGCCGATGCCGAAGATCGTGTGATAAACGAGTCGTAGCGTTCTGATCGCAACATTTTAGGGCGGTCACTTGCGTATATGCGTAGGTGACCGCCTTTTTGCACCTTAATTTCGGCGGTTTCTAGCGAACGTCGCAACGCCATGACCTCGAAGGAACGGAGGTGACTTCGTCAGAAGTTGCCGCCCCGAACCGTGAGGCGGGAAACACGGTGTGTTTCCCGTAGGTGAGGTGAGAGGTTCGCAATATGGGCGAACCTCGAAGGAACGGAGGTAACTTCGTCAGAAGTTGCCGCCGTTCCAGCCCCAGTCGGTGGTGGCGGTGTAGCGGATGTACGTGCGGTCGGCCGGAATGCCCAGTTCCTTCTCCAATGCGGCCATGATCTGCTCGGTCAGCTTCTCCCAAGCGGAACCGGGCACGGAACGGCCGAACACGTTCACTTCGACGTATGCGGCCGGCTTGGAATCGTCACCGCCGAAATAAATCGGCATATTGTCTTCAAACGGGCACATCAGCCAGCCTTCGGACTTGCCGGGAACGGCGGTGATCGCCTTGCCGTATGCGGACTTCAGCGTCGCGCTGCTCGGGAGTGGTGGAAACGGAAACATGAGTGTGGATGACTGGCATGATGCTCTCCTTGGATTGTTGGAATCAGCCTTTGCGTGTTCATCTCCAGTCTAGGCGTCAAACGGCTCAGACGGGGTGGCTGTGTGAGAAATTTTGGGCTTTGTCTGGATGTCCGCCAAGGTGGTCTGCGTGCGCGTGTTAAATATTCGTTGTGAGAAAACTGATTGAACAGCTTATGAAATTTGGCCTCGTTGGCGTGATCGCCTTCATTATCGACTGGGCATTCTGAATCTTCTCGTCGGCGTATTCCGCATGCACAACGTGCTCGCCGCAACCATCTCGTTCGTTATTTCCCTGATTTTCAACTACATTGCCAGCATGAAACTGGTGTTCAAGCACCGTGACGACATGGCTCGTTGGATGGAAATCCTCATTTTCGTGGTCGGCGCGCTGATCGGCCTGTTCATGAACGACGCCATTATTTGGATCTCCACGTATGGCATGAACCATGATGCCTACGTGTCGCAGAGCACGGAATATCTGATTCGCACCAATGTCGGCAAGCTCATCGCCACCGCCGTGGTGATGGTGTGGAATTTCCTGACACGCAAATGGTTGCTCGACGATACGCATACCAACGCTATGAACCGTTTGCGCAAGGCTGACAACCGCCTCACGCCGGAAGAGCTGGAAGCCAAGTGGCAGAACAGCTTCTCGCACAGGCTCGGTGTATGGTCGCTGGAACACACTCCCAACGGCTGGCCCAAGTAGTCCTGAATTCGGAAAATCTGCCTGCACAACCCGGAAATCTGCCCTGATCAAATCTGCCCTGATTCCCGACTCGCGCAGACGGCCGGACAGTCCTGAATATGAAAAGGCGGTGCTTACACCTATAAAGGTATAAGCACCGCCTTTTCGTATGCTCTGCATGCTTTACGTGCGAAAGGTCACACGCTTACGGTGGTAAGCATGGGCTGCTCGGTGGAGTCCTTGATCTGTTTGAAGCCGAACAGGGCGATCGCCAGCGAGGTGAGCGCCAGAGCCGTCACTACAATGAAACCACCGTGTGATCCCATACGGTCGATGAACTGGCCGGCAATCGCCGAGCCGACGGAACCGCCGATTGAGTTCATCGCACCCATCCAGGCCATGCCTTCGGTGAAGCGTGTGGGCGGCACCAAGTGCAGCATCAGCTGGTTGCCGTTCACCCACGTCGGTGCCTGGCATACGCCGATGAACAGGTAGATGATCATGATCACCCACAGATGTTTGGCGAACATGAACGAGCCGATGCCTAGATCGACCACGGCAAGGCAGAAGTAGAAACGCTTCCACAGCGGAATAGTCCAATTCTTTGCGCCATACACGAGCGCGCCGATCAGCGAGCTGAACGAGAAGCAGGCGAACACGAAACCGGTGTACTGCTTCATATTCGCTTCCGTGGCGAACGCGACGATCGAAATGCTGGCGGCCGACTGGAACGCGCCCAAACCGAACCACGTCACGCATACGGCGATGAGGCCCGGCCCCCAAATCGACTCCTTGCGCCCGGCATTCACATCGGCGGCGGCCTGATCCATGGCGGCCTGCACTTCCGCAGCCGTTTTGCCTTCGGAACGTGCGCGATCGCGAGCGTACTCAATGGCCGCTTCCGCCTGCAACGCCTTGGAACGGGCGGCTTCGCGCTCACGGTATTCCTTGCGGGTCATGCCCGCTTCGCGAGCCAGCTGCGTCTGCGATTTCGGCTCGGTGGAAAGTTCGGTGAGGAACATGAGCGCACCGACCACCACACACACGCCAGTGAATGAGAATGCCAACAGCCCGGAAATCACGGCCAGTGTGGAGGCGAGCGGATTGCCGATCACCCACATGCATTCGTCGAACACGCCGGAAAGCGAAAGCGCGCGGTTGGTTTTCTCCGTGTCACCTTTAAGCAGCGTGGTCCAACGCTGACGCTCATCGCGCCCCACGCGGAATCGCCGCCATGAACGGTACGATACAGAACAGAATCCACGACGGTTGACTCGGGCGGTGATGCGAGGAACCAGTGCCGGTCGCCGCAATCATCCACACGATGATTGTCGGAATCGACACCTGACGCTGGCCGAACTTGTCAACCAGCTTGCCGAGCACCGGCTCGCAACGGCCAGCGCGATCGCCTGCACGGCCGTCAGCGCGCCTGCCAGCGAATAATTGCCGTAATAATGCTGCACGGAAATCGTAATCGTCATGCCGACCATCGGGAACGGCATGCATGCGATCACTGAACCGACCGAAAATCGGGCGGTGTGCGGTATTCGAAGAAGCTCCGCGTACCCTCCGAAAAGATGTTGGCCGATGCTTTTGCGCCGGCGAGGACTGAATTGGTCATGTTTTGCCGCTCCTTTCTGCTCACGGTTGGTGCTTGCGTCCGCTGCGTTGCGTTGCCGCGGGCCGCTTGATATACCCTTGTTCTGTCTTGATTGTTTTCTCTCCAGCCCCAGTCTCTCACTTCAACCTTGCTTGAACGTCAATCGATTGACGTTCAAGCGTGTTGCATAGGGGGTGGAGACTGGTTGTGTGCCATTTTCTTGAACTAGACAACTTTATGCGGAGGTACTGTCGCAACACGCGGTGCATTGAGGTTGGCAGACATAATTCGATTGGCTATTTTGTAAGTACTCACCACACGTTCACTTGGTGGACGAAAAGATGTCCGGCGGGCGAAAGACGGTTGTTGCAAAATGGTTGCGCAACGCTTCCAAAGCTTGCGATTGCAGGATTTTCGTTCCATCGGTCAACGTCAGCAGTCCGGCAGCATCTTGCGGAAAGGCGGTAGGGATGCCCGCAACAACCATCCATTTCGTACGTCACGGCAAAGTCGAAAATCCAGGGCATTTGCTCTACGAACGACTGCCCGGATTCCACCTGTCGGAAGTGGGTGTGCGCATGGCGCAGGCGACCGCGCACTACATTGCCGTCAATCCACGACTCAACACAGTTTCCGCCATCTACTCGTCGCCGCTGGAACGCACGCGCGAAACGGCCGGCGAAATCCTCACCGCACTCAACGAAGTGCGTGAAACCCGTGGCGAGGAGCCGCTGGAACTCACCACCGACGAGCGCATCATCGAAGCGCGCAACGAATTCCGCGGCACGCGCATCGGCTACGGCGAAGGCGCACTCTGGAAAAACGGCAACTGGAAGCTGGTACGCAACCTGTGGAAGCCAAGCTGGGGTGAAAGCTACCAGTCGATCGCGCATCGTGTGCAAGCGTTCGCCCTCGAAAAAGTGGGGGAGCATCCCGGCGAGCAAATCATCGTAGTCAGCCATGAATCGCCCATCTGGAGCTACAGGCACATGCTGGAAACCGGGCACCCGGAACATAATATGCTGCTACGCCATACGGCACTCGCCTCCATCACTTCCATTACGTACGATTGCGATACACGCAAAGTATTGTCGATCGCTTACGTCGATCCCGCGGCCGACGTGAAATAGTGCATAATGCGGCATGGAATCGCCGGATTGGAAACTTTTGACCGAGACACGCGACAATGAGTGCGGCGGTTGTTGAAAGAACGGGGATTCCATGCAATCATGGAAGGGCTGGATGCTGTTGGTCCAGTGAGGAAAACAAAATGTCGAAGCTGCAAAGGGGCACGCATGGCTTTCACTATCAACAACGGAGCGCTTTATCAATTATTCGATAGGCCTCATATGAAAATTGCCATCGAAAGCTGTGTTGGAGTGGTGGAATTATGGCCGCTGCAAACCGTTCAGGAGATGGAGAATGACGCAAAGTACACGGAAGATCTGCAAGTAAGATTCTCCTGCACCATGGCAAGGGCAATGCTGCGATTGTCCCACGGGATTAACCCGTCCGTGGCGGAAGCCGTGTACGAGGGAATGGACGAGATTCCGGGTTGCGATCCGGAAATTGTGCAAGCGCTCACGCGGGCCAATCAGGCATACGATGTGATGCGCAATTATTCCGAAACCAACAATGCCGACCTGTTCTTCGAAGCGGCCGACATTCTGGGCATCTTCATCGACGCCCATGTCGAGACGGAAGTCCGCAATATACTGCAAAAGATCGTGGAGTACATTCGGCAGAGCGTCAGCCTGGGCTTCGACGGCGGAGCGCTGGAAGATGTCAACTACTGCTACGCTTTCACCACGACCCCAAGGACGCTCACCGGGCGATTCCTCGCGGCGCTCGCGGTGGGTGACGGTCTGATGAATCTCATGTGCGAAGGCATTGACGATGTGGACGAACAGACCGTGCGCGTGCTGCCGGTGATGCTGTACATCAACGAGTTGTGCGAGCAGATGGCTGTTCCGCCGATCTATGTCGGCGACGTGACCTTGTCTCGAATGGTTGCGCTGCGTAATGCTGTGCGTGAGGCGGGCAGGGCAACGCCACTCGAGGAGAATTCCTTCTGCGACAACACATTCACCATAACCGCGGACAATGTCATTCCGTGCGCGGGCATGGAGTGGGATCATCATGCGGAGTGCCTGCGTTGGGATCCGAAGAGGGCCGAGCAGGAAGCCAAAGATGAGGATGAACGTAAGAGCAAGGAAGCGCTCGCTGAAAAGTTCAATTTGATGACGGACGCTATGAAAAGTATGAGCTACATGGATGATTCCGATGATTCGGGTGATTCAGGCGAAGGTGCGGATGCTGCGTGACGTGGGCAATCCGAGATAATCCGAATTAGTGGGAATTATCGATATAGGAATAAGAAAATCCCGGCACTTGCGATTGCGGTGCGGGATTTCTTTATGTAGTACTGATTATTGCAAGTTCGGTTCTTAAGTTCAGTGCTGAACCTGCATATTTCGTCAATGCTGTATGTTGCCGTACACGGTAGGATCGTCGGAATCGTCGGAATTGTCGGATCCGTACGGGGTCTGGCCCTGCGAATCGTTGCCGAACGTGGGGCGATCGAACTGCGTCTGGTCAAGCTGGGTGGACTGTTCCGGAACCGTAGGCAGCGGAGGCATGCTCGGCATGGAAGGGGCTTCGGGTGCCGGGGCTGCATGCGGAGTTGCCGGGGCGGCCGGAGTGTACTGGGCGGC
>ENA-OQAN01001413-OQAN01001413.1-human-gut-metagenome-genome-assembly--contig:-NODE-1413-length-10471-cov-2.051334_pt1 | contig 10471 bp, 15 predicted proteins | sample MGYA00242735_ERZ504527 | MGnify/ENA primary metagenome ERZ504527 (study PRJEB26092, sample SAMD00036230) | human gut metagenome | host: Homo sapiens | study: EMG produced TPA metagenomics assembly of...
CACCAAAGTTATAGCTGATGATCGGCTGTCCACCCTGCAGATTCCCTGAAGCGGCAGGGTAACAAGCTGACTGATACTTGTGATAATCGTCATTGCTCCAACTGCCACGTCGCCGCCAAATCTGGAAAGGCTGCTTGTAAAACTGATGGACAGAAGGCTCTCCGTTGACAGCATAACAAAGGTAGAAATACCAAGAGCAAGGCACGGACCAAATACCTTAGGATCCAGATGCATGTTACTCCGTTTCAGGCGGAGGATAGTTTTCTTTCCGGTTAGGAAGCGGAGAATTCCATACAGCACCTACGGTCTGGCTGAGAACAGTGGCAAGTGCGGCACCTTTTACGCCCATGCCAAGGGCAAAAATAAAGATCGGATCCAGAACAATATTCGTCACCGCTCCGATCACCACAGTCATCATGCTGATCTTGGAAAATCCCTGTGCTGCGATAAAAGCATTCAGTCCCAGCGTGAGCTGTACAAAGATTGTTCCTACCGCATAGATATTCAGATAGCTTTCTGCATATCCGATGGTATTCTCACTGGCGCCAAACATCATCAGTAAAGGACGCTTAAATACAAGCACCAGAGCTGTCAAAACAACAGCGGTAATCACCAGTGCAGAAAAACAGTTTCCCAGTATCTTCTCTGCACCCTCATTATCCTTTTTTCCCATCAGAATACTGGCTCTTGGTGCGCCTCCCATTCCCATCAGTGCCGCAAATGCAGAGACGATCATAATAACCGGAAAACATACACCAAGTCCGGTAAGTGCTGCCGCACCCTCTCCCGGAATATGTCCGATATACATCCTGTCCACCATATTATAAAGTGCATTGACCACCTGTGAGATAATAGAAGCACTGCCAGTACGAATAACAAGTGTCCGATCGGCTCCTTCCCCAGATCCACCTCTTTTGACATTTTCAGTTTCATAATGATGACTCCTTCCCTTTGCCCGTTCTTCAAATCGCGCAAAAATCTTCTCCATTGTATTGGCCATATTTGCAATATCCTCTTCGGGAATCCCCTCAAGGATCTCCTGATCGATCTTCCGCTTGATTCCTCCAAGCTGTTCGATCACAGGAAGTGCATGTTCTGTCAGCTTTAGATGCTGCACTCTCTTATCATGGTCATCTGCCACACTGATGATCATCTCCTTCCCCAGCAGCGCATCTACACTTCTGCATACAAGCGCCTTGGAAACGCCGAGACATGTACATAACTGACTGTTCGTATTGATTGAAGGATTATTTGCCAAAAACAGCAAAATTGATATTTCATTCGGAGAATATGTCTCATTTCCCAACATTCTCCCAAACTCATCTGCATACACTTTCCTGATCTTCATAAACACAGAAATCATACCTTCCACTGTCATCTCTGCGCTCATTTTTCCACCTCCATTTGTTTACTTGTAAACTTTCTATTAGTATATCACGTTTCACAGAATTGTCAATTTTATATCACACACTTTTTTCAAATTTATAGTTGACATTTTAAAAACTCTATAGTATTATACTAAAAGTGATGTGCTTCACGTAAGTTTTTCATCGCAATGAGCGGAAGTGTCGGAACTGGCAGACGAGCAAGACTAAGGATCTTGTAAGCATTGCGCTTGTGTGGGTTCAAGTCCCATCTTCCGCATGACTTTAAAACAGAGCTGTGAATTGCAGCTCTGTTTTTGGCTATATGAAAGTAAATTATTGCATGCCTGCACTGGTGAGAAGCTGAAATGGGAAGATTTGCGTGATATATTTGTATTCGTTTCATATACAATAGGATAATTTTGGACATCTTAAGGGCTGATCAGACCGTAACTCCAATATTTTTTGAATTATTTTTTCAGAAAAGAGGAATTTGTGGTTTTGTGTAGAATATAATTAACAGAGGGTATTTTGTCGCCGCTGTTTGTCAGACTGTGGAGGAAATGCTTATGAACATCAGAGAGAGCATGGAACAGAGAGAACGGGAGCTTTTGAGCCTTATGCTTCTCACAGCGCAGATACCAGAGGCCGGGAGCACCCGGAAGAGGAATGCGATGTGCGGACAACGTATCAGAGAGACAGAGACAGGATCCTTCATTGTAAGGCTTTTCGCCGTATGAAGGATAAGACACAGGTGTTTCTGGCACCACAGGGAGATCATTACCGTACCAGGCTGACACATACACTGGAGGTATCGCAGATCGCCCGGACTATTGCCAAGGCACTTCGCTTAAATGAAGATCTGGTGGAAGCGATCGCTCTGGGACATGATCTGGGGCATACGCCTTTTGGACATGCAGGAGAGAGAGCACTGGATCAGGTACATCCGGGTGGCTTTGCACACTATAAGCAGAGCGTCCGGGTTGTGGAAGTACTGGAGAAGAACGGAAACGGGCTGAACCTTACCTGGGAAGTCCGCAATGGGATCATGAATCACCGCACCAGCGGAAATCCTTTCACACTGGAAGGACAGGTGGTACGTTTTTCTGACAAGATCGCCTATATCCACCATGATATGGACGATGCCCAGCGGGCAGGGATCATCACAGAAGATGATATTCCTGTCACAATGAGAACTTTTCTGGCTATACCACGAGAGAACGGCTGAATACTTTCGTACATAATATTATAGAGAACAGTATGGGGAAAGACAGCATCTCCATGTCGCCGGATGTTTTTGAGGCGATGATGGAGCTTCGGGCGCTGATGTTCCGGAATGTCTATGAGAATCCGGTTGCCAGGAAGGAAGAGGATAAAGTGATCCAGATGCTGAGTGAACTGTACGGATATTATACTGACCATCCGGAGGCAATGTCCCGGGAATACAGGGAACTGGTGGAATACCGGGGAGTACCTAAGGAACAGGCAGTATGTGATTATATTTCGGGAATGACAGATCAGTATTCCATGGAGAAATTCAGGGAGATCTATATACCGAGAGCCTGGGAGGTCTATTAAATGGAAAAGAGGGATAAGCATGCGTTATTCAGATGACATCATAGAAGAAGTCCGAATGAAAAATGACATTGTAGACGTGATATCCCAGTATGTGAAACTGACACGGAGGGGGAGTTCCTATTTTGGGCTGTGTCCCTTCCATAATGAGAAAACCCCTTCCTTTTCCGTAACACCATCCAAGCAGATGTATTACTGCTTTGGCTGCGGGGCAGGAGGAAACGTATACAATTTTATCATGGAATATGAGAATTACTCGTTTGGTGAGGCGCTGTCACATCTGGCTGACCGGGCAGGGGTAGAGCTTCCGAAGATCGAGTATTCCAGAGAAGCCAGAGAAAAAGCAGAACAGAGAGCAAATCTTCTGGAGATCAACAAGCTGGCAGCACAGTACTTTTATTATCAGCTCCGGAGAGAAGGCGGAAAGACGGCTTACGGATATCTGACAGGAAGAGGTCTTTCCGAGGAAACCATCCGTAAATTCGGTCTTGGATATTCGGATAAGTATAGTGATGATCTGTACAAATATCTTAAGGGTAAGGGCTACAGTGATGAACTCCTCCGGGAATCCGCCTGTTCAATGTAGATGAGCGGCGAGGCATGTATGATAAGTTCTGGAACCGTGTGATCTTCCCGATCATGGATGTAACAACCGGGTCATTGGTTTCGGAGGTCGTGTCATGGGAGATGGCAAGCCCAAGTACTGAATTCACCGGAGACGAAGATCTTTGATAAGAGCCGGAATCTTTACGGGCTGAATGTGGCCAGGACCACCAGGAAGAATTATCTGATCCTCTGTGAGGGATATATGGATGTGATCGCCATGCATCAGGCTGGCTTTACCAATGCAGTGGCGTCGCTTGGAACTGCACTGACCTCTGGACATGCAAGTCTTGTGAAACGTTACACCAAGGAAGTCCTGCTTCTTTATGACAGTGACGGTGCAGGAATCCGGGCGGCACTTCGTGCGATCCCGATCCTGCGGGAGGCGGGAGTCACGTCCAGGGTAGTAAGCCTGAAGCCCTGGAAGGATCCGGACGAGTCATCAAGAATGAAGGAGCGGAGGCCTTTGAGGAACGTCTGAACCGGGCCATGGACAGCTTTATGTTTCGTGTACATATTGCGGAACAGGAATTTGCCATGGATGCACCCCAGGGACAGAATCAGTTTTTTGAGCGGTGTGCCGGGATGCTTCTGGAGCTTTCCGATGAACTGGAGAGGAATCTTTATATAGAAGCCATTGTAAAGGAATACGGCCGCTATGGAGTGGGCACGGAAGATATCCGGAAAAGGGTCAACACACTGGCTCTGAAAGGAACGCCTGCAGAGAAGCGGATCCAGCCGAAATCCGGGACTCCGGAAACAAAGAAAAAAGAATCCGCCGCAGATAAGGCCCAGAAGCTGATGCTTACCTGGCTTGTGAATTATCCGGGAATCTTTGAACAGGTGGAGAAATATATATCACCGTCAGATTTTGTGGTGCCGCTGTATAAAGAAGTGGCCCAGATGCTGTTTGACCAGCATAAAGAAGGGGAGACCAATCCGGGAAACTTCTCAATGCGTTTACAGACAGCGAGGAACAGAGAGAAGTAGCGTCACTTTTTAATGCCACCATTCATCTGGAAAACGAAGGAGAACAGCAGAGAGCTTTTTCCGATGCGCTGCTGCGGATCAAGGAAGAAAGCCTCAAAGAAAAAAACCGTACCTGGGACCCGTCAGACATGGCCGGGCTTCAGGAACTGATAAAAGCAAAAAAAGAACTGGAAGACCTTGGAAGAAAGAGGCAGCAACTGCATATTTCTTTCAATTAAGGATAAAATATAAACACTATATGGAGGTATAGAGCACCTATGGAAATGAATATGGCAAAATTCAGCGAGAAACTTGTAGAGCTTCTTGAACTTGCAAAAAAGAAAAAGAATGTGCTGGAATATCAGGAGATCAGTGACTTTTTCAAGGACTCTCCACTGGAAGTGGATCAGATGGAGAAGGTTTTTGACTTCCTGGAGGCCAGCGGTGTGGACGTTCTCCGTATCACAGAAAACAGCGGTGACGAACTCCTCCTTGATAACGATATGGATATGGATGGGATGGAAGATGAAGAAGAGGTAGAGCTTGATAAGATCGACCTCTCTGTACCGGAAGGTGTCAGCATCGAGGATCCGGTCCGTATGTACCTGAAAGAGATCGGTAAAGTCAGTCTGTTAAGTGCAGATGAGGAAATCGAGCTTGCCAAGAGAATGGAAAAGGGGGATGAAGCTGCCAAGAAACGTCTGGCAGAGGCCAATCTCCGTCTTGTTGTCAGCATTGCAAAGCGTTATGTTGGACGTGGAATGCTGTTCCTCGACCTGATCCAGGAGGGAAATCTTGGCCTTATCAAAGCTGTTGAAAAATTTGATTACAGAAAAGGCTACAAGTTCAGTACCTATGCAACCTGGTGGATCCGTCAGGCTATCACAAGAGCCATTGCAGATCAGGCGCGTACCATCGTATCCCTGTGCATATGGTTGAGACCATCAACAAGCTGATCCGTGTTTCCCGTCAGCTGCTCCAGGAGCTTGGACGTGAACCTACGCCGGAAGAAATCGCTGAGGAGATGGACATGCCGGTAGACCGTGTACGTGAGATCCTTAAGATCTCCCAGGAGCCGGTATCTCTGGAAACTCCTATCGGTGAGGAGGAAGACAGCCATCTTGGCGATTTCATCCAGGATGATAATGTTCCGGTACCTGCAGATGCAGCTGCATTTACACTTCTGAAGGAGCAACTGGTAGAAGTCTTAAGTACGCTTACTGACCGTGAACAGAAGGTTCTCCGCCTCCGTTTCGGACTGGACGACGGACGTGCAGAACTCTGGAGGAAGTTGGTAAAGAGTTCAATGTCACAAGAGAGCGTATTCGTCAGATCGAGGCAAAAGCTCTGCGCAAGCTGCGTCATCCCAGCCGCAGCCGCAAGCTGAAGGATTATCTTGACTGATAAAAATATATCCGTACAGCTTTCCATGCGTCTTCGTGCCATTGCCGGTATGGTAACAAAAGGAAACCGGCTGGCAGACGTAGGATGTGACCATGGCTATCTGTCGATCTGGCTTGTCAGTGAAAAAACAGTTCCGTCAGCCATTGCCATGGATGTACGTCCGGGACCGCTTTCAAGAGCCAGGGAGAATATTACCCGTTATGGCCTTGAAGATTACATAGAGACCCGTTTGAGCGACGGGCTTGCGAAGCTTGAGCCGGGAGAAGGTGATACTGGTGATCGCGGGAATGGGTGGTCCTCTGATGGAAAGGATATTAAAGGATGGAGCGAAGGTCCGGGAGGGGTTTCAGGAACTGATCCTGCAGCCTCAGTCGGACCTTCCTCATTTCCGACATTTTCTTTCTGAGATCGGCTGGGAGATCGTAAGGGAAGAAATGATAAAAGAAGACGGAAAATTTTATCCTATGATGAAAGCGGTACGTAACAATTCGGGAGAAAAGACTGTTTACACAGAGGAAGAGGCCTGGTTTGGACCTCTCCTTCTGAAAAAATGTCACCCGGTCCTTAAAGAGTATCTTATCCGGGAGGAAATGATCCGTAAGAAAATACTTGCCGGTCTTTCCGGGGCAGAGTCTGTTTCCGCAAAAACTCGTCTGGCAGAAGTAAAGGAGGAAATGGAGCTGATCCATACAGCTCTGAAACGATATGAAAGCATATGAACTGATCGAATGGCTGAATGAGCACCATCCGCAAAAATTTGCGGAGGACTGGGATAATGTGGGACTGCTGGTGGGAGATGACCAGAAAGAGATTTCCCATGTATTTCTTGCGCTGGATCTTACGGAACCGGTGTTGGATGAGGCGGTGGCTGCTGGTGCGGATATGATCCTTACCCATCACCCAATGATCTTTCCGGAATCAAAAAGATCAACAATCATACCTTTACCGGAAGAAAGATCCTCCGTCTGATAAAGGAGGATATCCCGTATTTTGCCATGCATACCAATTATGATGTGATTGGAATGGCAGATTTAAGCGCAGATCATCTGAAGCTTCAGGATACAAGGGTGCTTACAGTTACCGATGGATCCGGGGAGCAGCCGGAGGGGTTCGGAAGAGTAGGAAAGCTCCCCATGTTATGACTCTTGGTGAGTTTGGAAAATATGTAAAAGAATGCAATCATCTTCCGGATGTGCGGGTTTACGGTGATCTGGATCGGAAGATCGAGACTGTGGCGATCTGTACAGGAAGCGGAAAGAGTATGATCGGTGATGTAATGGCCGCCGGTGCGGATGTATATGTGACAGGAGATATTGATTATCATACTGCCATTGATACTATGGCAGATGGTCTGGCAATCGTAGATGCCGGACATTACGGTACGGAGTATATTTTTGCGGAAGCTATGGAGAAGGAACTGAATGAGGCATTCTCTGCGCTTAAGACAACCTGCGCCAGTGTGAAAAATCCATATACTGTTTTGTAAAAGCGGATCGCAAAAAGTGCTTGTATTCATGAATATGTAGCGGGACGGAATAAGATTATCCGTTTCGGAAAAATGAATTGTGAAACACATGGCTGTCCGAAAAATCGGGCAGCTGTATAAATATATAAGCCTGTGGAGGGGATCGTTATGGAACAGACAATGATTAAAGTGACCATAAACGGAGAAACAAGGGAATACCCCAAAATGACACCGTATTCTGAGATCATAAGGGATTATGAGGGCAAAACAGAGTATCCGGTGATCCTTGTGACTGAAAACGGAAAGCTCCGTGAGCTTCACAAGAAGCTTCAGCATGACTGTACACTGGGATTTATAACCGCAAAGGACAGTGCCGGTCGAAAAACCTATCGGAGAAGTGCGATCTTTATTCTTTTGAAGGCAATTTTTGATGTAGCTGGAAAAGAGAATGTGGATCATGTTGTGATCCATTATTCTATTGGAAATGCTCTTTATTTTACCATGAAAGGCAGTGCTACCCTGGATCAGGAGCTTCTTGACCGGGTAAAAGTGCGGATGCGGGACTGGTAGAACGGAAGCTTCGATCTGCAAACGCAGTGTCAGCACGGATGATGCCGTTTCCATGTTCCACAGGCATCATATGTATGATAAAGAAAAGCTGTTCCGTTATCGGCGGGTTTCCAGAGTGAATATTTACAGCCTGGAAAATTTCGAGGATTATTTTTACGGATTTATGGCACCGGATACCGGCTATGTGAAGTATTTTGATCTGCAGCTTTATGATGAAGGCTTTGTGCTGATCTTCCGAGGCAGAAGAACCCGGATGTGCTGGAGCCTTTTGAACCCCAGGCTAAGATCTTCCATGTGCAGAAGGAATCGGAAGAGTGGGGCGATAAGCTGGATGTTGCCACTGTAGGAGATCTCAATGACCGGATCACAAGAGAAGGTGTGCAGAGCCTGATGCTGATTCAGGAGCACTTCATGAGCCAAGATTTCTTCGATTGCCGAGGAGATCCGGAGAAGGGGCAATGTAAAGTTCGTAATGATCGCAGGTCCGTCTTCTTCCGGAAAGACCAGTTTTTCTCACAGATTATCTATTCAGCTTTCTGCTCATGGTCTGAAGCCGCATCCCATTGCTGTGGATAACTATTTTGTGGATCGTGAACATACGCCGCTGGATGAATTCGGAGAAAAGAATTATGAGTGTCTGGAAGCCATTGACACGCAGCAGTTTAATGAAGATATGCTGAATCTCCTTTCGGGAAAAACCGTGGATCTTCCTACATTTAATTTCAAGACCGGATGCAGGGAATACCGGGGAGACCAGCTTCAGCTTGGAAAAGATGATATCCTGGTCATTGAGGGTATCCACGGGCTCAATGACAAATTGAGTTATGCCCTTCCAAAAGAGAGTAAGTTTAAGATCTATATCAGTGCACTGACACAGCTGAACATTGATGAGCATAACCGGATCCCCACAACGGATGGAAGACTGATACGCCGAATTGTCCGTGATGCACGTACACGTGGAACTTCCGCAAAGGATACCATTGCAAGGTGGCCTTCTGTACGGAGAGGCGAGGAGCAGAATATTTTTCCGTTCCAGGAGGAAGCAGATGTGATGTTTAATTCAGCTCTTGTGTATGAGCTTGCCTGCCTGAAGGTTTATGCGGAACCGCTGCTTTTTGGAATTGACAAGAGTGAACCGGAGTATCAGGAGGCGAAGCGGCTTTTGAAGTTCCTGGATTATTTTGTGCCGGTGCCAGTGAAGGCGTTCCGTTTAATTCGCTTCTGAGGGAGTTTATTGGCGGTAGTTGTTTTAATGTATAAATTAATTGTATGAATAAAAAAAGCTATGTGTAGATATAAGGCTCTATGCAATGCAGATATCGGTTGGCACAAAGATGAGAAGATTAGGATTTCTCTGTGCATAGGATCTGTGGTGTGTGGAGCCTTTTGAGTGTGAATCGGAAAAGTTAAAGTCCTCTGTGGTGCTGCGGATGGATGACGGGATTTACAGGACTTAAAGGAAAGGGAAAATGATCATGAAAGAAAAAATACAATTGACAAAACTGGCTCCAAACTGTGGCTGTGCAGCTAAGGTAGGACCGGGGACTCTGGCGGGAGTTCTTGGCGGGCTGCCAAAGTTCTGTGATCCGGATCTTCTGGTTGGAACGGACACTTCGGATGATGCGGCCGTTTATAAGGTTTCCGAAGATCTGGCACTGATCCAGACATTGGATTTTTTTACTCCGGTGGCAGATGATCCTTATGATTTCGGGCAGATCGCGGCGGCAAATGCATTGAGTGATGTGTATGCCATGGGTGGAACTCCGAAGACAGCTTTGAATATTGTGGCGTTTCCGAAGGATATGGATGTGGAGATCCTCGGGGAGATCCTGCGTGGCGGTGCGGATAAGGTGATGGAGGCCGGGGCGGTTCTTGCCGGTGGGCATACGATCCAGGATGATACACCAAAGTATGGCTCAGTGTGACGGGTTTTGTAGATCCGAGGAAGTTCTGGAAGATTTTGGAGCGCAGACCGGAGATAAGCTGATCCTGACGAAGGCGCTGGGTGCGGGGATCGTGAATACGGCGATCAAGGCGGATCTGGTGACGGAAGGTGCACGTAAGGCGGTTTTGGCTTCCATGAAGAAACTGAACCGGGATGCCTGTGAGGTTTTTAAAGAGTTTGAGGTTCATGCCTGTACGGATGTGACGGGGTTTGGTCTTGGGGGACATGCTACGGAGATGGCTGTGGCCAGTGACCGGACGGTTGTGATCGATACGGAGAAGCTGCCGGTGCTTCCGGATGTGGAGGAGTTTGCTTCTATGGGATTGATTCCGGGTGGGCTTACAGGAACCGGGAGTTTGCTGAGAAAACCGGAGTGAAAAGTGTGGCAGAGCTCTGGCGGGAGGATCTGGTGTTTGATCCGCAGACTTCTGGGGGATTGCTGGCGGCGGTTCCGGAGAGGGATGTGCAGGAGATCATGAAGCGGCTGGATGCGGCTGGTCTGCAGGCTGGGGTGATCGGTGAGGTTGTGGGATCGGCAGGAGTGGACGTTGGTGCTCCGGTAGGAAATTAATTTAC
>ENA-OQAN01001414-OQAN01001414.1-human-gut-metagenome-genome-assembly--contig:-NODE-1414-length-10466-cov-1.283683_pt1 | contig 10466 bp, 22 predicted proteins | sample MGYA00242735_ERZ504527 | MGnify/ENA primary metagenome ERZ504527 (study PRJEB26092, sample SAMD00036230) | human gut metagenome | host: Homo sapiens | study: EMG produced TPA metagenomics assembly of...
ACTTTAACATGAAATTGTGGTACGTAATCTCTTGCGAATCGCCATCCTTCCTTGCCTCTCAAAAGAATCATTTCTCAAGCAAGGATGGCAAGTAACTGCATTGAATCGGCGCGATTTCTGCGCCGAGTAAAAATAAAAAGGACGCCCAGGCGTAGGCGATCCCCAAACGTGGGACGGTCCATCGTACGATAGGCCATGAGGCCATTGTTTCCACAAAATCTTTTTCAAGCAATGGTCTCACGTACTTCATTAAATCCGCCCGATTTTTGGCTGAGCAAAAAACTCAACTTCACATACCCATCATAAACCCGGCGCGACAAATCCGCCACCGACGCATACGGCGTATAATCCCGCGTAAATACAACGAGGACATAGTCGCCTTTTGCCGTATAGACGATGCCCCCATCGTGGCGCAGGTCGCGCACCTCGCCCGTCTTGTGGCTACGACCGTGCCTTTGGGGAGCTTATCGGGAAGCATATCCGTATCGACCTGGGCCTTATAGATGGCAAGCATTTGGGCATCAAGGTCCTTACTTACGCATTTTCCCTGATAAAGACGCTTAAAAAGAAGCCCCACGTCCCTTACGGTGGTCATGTTTTCGGCGCCTTTTTTTCGCGGCATCAAAATCCATCATCTTGCGGCGGAGCGTCGTATCCTTATAGCCGTGCTCCTTAAGGTAGCGGTTGACGCGGTCCATGCCCAAGCGGTCAATCATGAGGTTTGTCGCCGTATTGTCACTGTGGATGATCATTCATCCAGGGCTTTTTTTACCGTGACCGTCGTACCCTTGGGCATTCCTTGAAGGACGCCGGATCCAGCAACAACGTTTTTTATCCGTTAGGGTAAACGTCTCTGTAAGGCTCAGTTTCCCGTCCCTAATATCCTCATAGGCGGCAACAAGGATGAAGACCTTGATCATACTGCTGCCGGTGTCTGTACGCTGTTGCGGTAATATCCCTTTCCCGTTTTAAGGTCGGAGAAATAGACGCCGTAGGGTGCGGCACCTTTGACGGTCTTTGACACAGCTGCAAGGTTTGCCGGCACATTTACCGCCGCCATAACAGGCGTGCTCCACAGGGTGACTGTAAGGAGCGCCGCCCCCATAAGGGCCGCGCCTTTTTTCATCATATCCATCATAAAAATTTCAGTCCTTTCTTTGTAAGCGCCTCCCGCAAGCCCTTCATAAAGGTAGGCCCGGGATCAATCTTTCCATGGTAATAGTTCGGCACGTCTTCGCGCCAAAGGTCCGTCTGTTTCGCCTTATCCTGCTCATAATGACCAAGGACCGTCGTAAGGGTCGGGTACTTATCCTTCAAATAGGAAATGAGAGCAATATTGGCCCTAAGTTGGGCCTCCGTAAGGTCTTCTTTACCCCTGGCGCCGCCCACGTTTTCAATGCCGATGGCGCACCAATTGAGCCCAATGGCATGGCGGGCAAGGGCCGTTTCCGGCATGAGCTGCCAAATGGCCCCATCCCGGCCCACAAGAAACTGGGCGCCCACATTGAGCGTGCCATAGGAAAGCCTTGGATTTTCCTCGGCGTAAAAAAATTGGTATGTTCCCTCTTGGGAATCATTGGCCGTCCAGTGGACGACAACGGCGCGGGGTTTGATGTCCGTCATTTCCCGGCCATAGTGAAGCTTGCTGTAAGCTTTCATGAGTGTGTTGCGTTTGGGTGATTGAGCCACGTACTTTTGGATGATGGCCGGCCGTTCCGCCTTTTTTCCCGGTGCGGAAAAACCGCAGGCGCTCGGCAGCAACAGGGCGCAGCTAAAAAGGATCAAGAGCCGTTTTTTCACGAATGCACGCCCTCTTCGGCAAGGGGATCCGGTCCATAGCGGTTCTCCCCCTCCGTTCCCTTTTCGGCGCAAAGCATAAAGGCAACATAAAGGCCATAAAAGGAACCCATATAAACGCCACGATCTCCCCTGATTTTCCTAAATCATGGGCACGGCGAATGGCAAGCATGAGAAGGATCATCTGGGGCATGATGAAAAGAGCATCATCACGAGGCTGTTTACCATCATGAAAAGGACAATAAAAAGAGGCCCGCTCGCTTCCTGCAGCGTCTTGGCAAAATAAAACTGCCCGGCCATATAAAGGGCTACGAAAAGAAATGATAAAGCAAAAACAGAAAGGCTGCGCAGGAGATAGGCCTTGCGGCAGAGCCGTCCCTTTGTTCCCCAATAGTCGGCTTTGAAACGCTCAAAAAACGTTTCTGGCTCCTTTGGTTCCTGATGATTGGAGGCGGCCTCTATCACAGGTGTTCCGCACGCTGGCAGAACGCGGCGTTTTCGGGAAGAATGCGGCCACAGTGAGCACAATAGTTGGTCATCATATTTTCTCCTTTCAAAAAAGATTCTTTCCTTCAAGATCCTGCGGCTCCAAAAGCTGGAGCCATGGGCCTTTAAGAGGCGCGCCGTAATGCCAGGCTCCTTTACAAGGGTTTTCGTAAAGGAGCCATCGTAGCGGGATGAAACGCCGCAGCTGGGACTTTTTGCCTGGAGGATAACAAGATCGGCGCCCTCTTTTTGCGCAAGGTGCAGGACTTTTTCAGCCCCTTGATCATAAGCGTCCGTCACATCAAGACCGCTTTGGGTCCTGACGCGGCCATCAGGCTGGATTTCTGCCGGCGGGCGCGGCGTCAACAGTCCGCCCATCACTTCTGGACAGATGGGAATGACGCGGGCATGAGAGGCTTTCAAAAAGGCCTGGACCAACCGGTGGGGCTTACTTTTCCCGTCATAGCGACAGGGCGTTCCCAAAAGACAGGCACTCACAAGGATGGTTTTTTCACTCATGACAGGGCCCCCTTAAAATGCTGCTCTACATTGCGGATGGAATAGATGACCATAGGCACAACAAAGAAAGTCGCTGCAAACCACGCCGCCTGGTCAGCCCAAGTAATGGCATCATAGCCAAAGGAGCCAACAAAAAGGACGGACACGACGGTGCGGGCAATCATCTCAAGGACCCGCTCATCATGGCCTTGCGGGCATTGCCCAGCCTTGGATGCTCATGCGGCACACATTCAAGATCCCCAGCACCCACAGACAGTACCCCATGCGGCGCAGGTAAAGGGCGGCAAGGTCCAGTTCGACGGTATTTGCCGCGTCAAGAAAGAGCAGGCACAGGTCCCGGCCCCACAAAATCATGGCAAAAAGACCAAAAATCGCACCGTAAAGGACGCTGACGATGGTGCCCTTGTAAATGCCCTTGCGGATGCGGTCCGTCTGGCGGGCACCGAAGTTTTGGGCCACAAAAGTGGAAACAGCCGTGGCAAAGGCATCAAAAGGTGCGAGAAGAAAGAGCTTGATCTTTGTTCCTGCCGTAAAGGCCGATACAACTGCGTTCCCAGGGAATTATTGGCGCTCTGCATGACCATGGAGCCAATGGCCGTAATGGAGTACTGCAGCCCCATGGGAATACCGATGCCCATGAGGTCTCTTCCTTCAAGGAAATCGTAGTGACGGGCCTCTTCTTCGATATGAAGGACATCGTAACGGCGCGCCACCGCATAAAGGCAAAGGAGCGCCGAAAGGGCCTGAGAAAGGACCGTGGCCAAAGCCGCTCCGGCAACCCCCATCCCAACATTGACGATAAAAGAAAGTCCAGTCCAATATTAAGGATCGACGCCACGGCAAGATAGATAAAAGGCGTCTTGGAGTCGCCAATGGCCCGCATGAGTCCAGCAAGATAATTATACATGACCGTAAAGGGAATCTCACAAGAAGATGATGATGAGATAGACCCATGCATCATGAAAGATTTCTTCCGGCACCTGCAGGAGATGGAGAATGTGATTGCAGAAAACCGTCGTCAAGAGGGTCACAAGGCCAGCAAATAAGGCGGCAAGGATTCCACCTGCATATTCATAGCGGTGCATGCCGCTGTAATCCTTGGCGCCAAAGCGCTGTCCCACAGGGATGGAAAAGCCCAGACTCATGCCAATGCAAAACCCCATGACGAGGAACTGGATGCTTGTCGACGAGCCTACGGCGGCAAGGCCTTAGCCCCCAAGGTTTGTCCCACAATGGCCGTATCGACAAGATTATAGGTCTGTTGGAAGAGGTTCCCCATGAGAAGAGGCAGACTGAATTTTACAATAAGAGGCAGGATGGACCCTTGGGTCATATCCTTAGTGCGGCTTTGTGCCATACAATCACTTCATTTCTTTTTCGTTAGGACCGGTCCGCAATCTTTTGAAGGACCCGTTCCTTTTCGGCCCCCTCATAAAGAACAGGCCGATAGTCATTATAATAAGGTGTCGAGGAAATGCGGCAGGCAATGAGCGTGCCGCCATCAGAACCATGAAGGTACCCATCTTCAAAGGCAAAGCGTTCCTGGTAAATGAGGGCATCTTTGTCACGGGGATTGCTGTTGCCGCCGAAGCAGAAATTTCCAAGACTGTAGATGATGCGCCGCCCTTTATAGGTCTCCGTTCCCTGCACAATGTGGGGATGGGCACCCAGAACCAAATGAGCGCCGTGGTCGATGGCAAGATGGGCAAGATCGCGCTGGTTCTCGTCGGCATAGGGCTCAAGCTCCGTTCCCCAGTGGAAATAGCAGATGATGAGACGGGCGCCCTTTCGCTTCACTTTTTTCCAGTTCCGCAATGAGCTGTGTCTCCGCGCCGCCCGTAAGGTCGTTGATACCAATCAGCCAACGGGAATGCCCTTGATGAGCATGACGGGGCTTTCTTCGTAGCCAAAGGGCATGACGCCAGCCTTTCCTAAGGTGCCGAACGTATCCCAATAGCCTTCATTCCCATAGTCATAGCTGTGATTATTGGCAAGGGTCGCTGCTTCGACGCTGCTTCCGTAAGAACCCGCACATAGTCGGCCTTTCCTTTAAAAGCAAAGGTCTTGTCCTGCCGGTCCGTACTTTCTGTCAGGCTCCCTCCATATTGACAAGGGTGAGATCATCATGGGCAAAGATTGACGCTACGCCCTTCAAAAAGACCGATGCATCCCCATTGGCCGCGTCATAGGAAGCGGGAAACGTCCCCTCATAGCCAAAGGACTCATCCGTTCCAAGGGTGCAGTCCCCTGCTGCGGAAATGGTAAGGACCGTAACCGTCTTTTGCGGCGGCTCTTCCTTTGGCGGTACCGGTCTTTCCTGTGTTACGACGGCAATCCTTGCAGGAAGTTTCTGCTGCAGTGCATAAGAATCGTGCAGGGGAAGGTCTTCCCTTTGCAACAAGCCAATGGCGATTTCCGCCTCGTGAACCTTGAGGAGCGGCGGCAGCTCCTTTTTAGGTTCTGCCGTGCCGGGTAGGATGACAAAGGCCGTAAAAGCAAAAAGGAGCGCTCCTTGGCGCAGGGGCCAGGGAAACGCGAAATTTTCAAGAAAGAAAAACAGGGCGGGATGGTCATGATGACTGGCTCCTTTAAACGACAATGGTCAGTACCATTGTACATTATTTCAGGGGAAATTGCGAAGAAAAAGAAGGGGATCGGCTGCCACACAACAAGATATTGAAAAGATGATCCGCTCTCTTACAATCTTTTGCCTCCGTGTTTTTGCCTTACAATCTTTTGCGTTATGGTCTTTTGGCTCTGCGTTTTTCCCTTCGTTTTTTCGCCTTGGAAACGGCGAAAGCCGTTCCGCCTTACCAAGACGGGGTATCCACCAAAAAGGCTTGCTTGCGGGCGTGGGTGGTGGATGAGGAGGGCGGTTCTTGCCCGACGTTCCGGTCTTTTCTTCCAAGTGCTTTTTGCGAATTCGGTTCAGATGACGTATCGTCATCCTCCATTACCTCGTTAAGATCAGGAAGCAAACAATGGGGGCACACCCTTATGGAGAATCGGAGCGATGTATGCTCCGCCCTAAAACCCAAGCGCCTCATTCACCAAGATTACCTTGATCCGGCCTTTTTCCTGGGAAAAAGCGCGTCACAAGGAGATTGCAGCAAATGGTATCAGGCGACTTGCAGTCGGCACAGGCTCCATTCACCTTGCACGGAGTCTTTCCATTTGGGAAGCGCTGGGCATTGATTGGGGCCGCAACGTTCCTGACCCGATAGACAGCATGTTCCACATCCTTTGTCACCTTGTTCATACCGACAATCATAAGGACCTGCTTCGGACCGTAGGCAATGCAGGAAACGCGGTTCGAATTCCCGTCAAGGTTCACAAGGACGCCATCTTCCGTAATGGCATTCGTACTTGATAGAAAGGTATCGCAGCTGTGGGCTTTCAGCATCATCTCCCGCTTTTCTTCGGGCGTCTTTTTCGTATCCCGGTTATAAACCGTGTACTGCCCCTGGATCAGGGCTTCCTTGAGTCCGATTTCCTCAATGGAATAGGTCCCGCCCCAGCTGACGCTTGAACCTTTGGGAATCAGGTCCAAAGCAAGGCCTAGGGCTTCGTCCTTTGTTTCTACAAAATAGCCTTCCATATTGCGGCTTTGGAGTCCCTTGAGCACTTTTTTCCGCTACTTTGCGGTTCCGTTCCTTTTCAAATGACAGCATGACCATCTCTCCCTCTGTGAGTGCTTGTTCTTTCCCTCTTATTATATCACGGAAGAAAAGGCAGCGCCTATTATTTAACGACACTTGGAAGCCACGTAGCAAGTTCTGGAACAAAGCAGAGGAAGAGGATTTCTACCGCCATGACACCGATATAGGGAATGACGCCGCGGATGATGTCTTCCATGCGGCTCTCGGGACTGACGCCTTTGAGGACAAAAAGGTTCATGCCTACGGGCGGCGTGATAAGGGCCATTTCCATGTTGATCTGCATCACGACATTGAACCAAATGGGATCAAAACCCAACTGTTTGATGATGGGGTATAAGATGGGCACCGTGATAAAGATAATGGAGACGGTTTCAAGGATGCAGCCCAAAAAGAGCAGGAGCAGATTGATCAGAATGAAAAAAGACCCAGCGGCTCACTTCCACTTCGGCAACCATCATCGTAAGGGCTTGGGGCACCTGCAAAATGGTGAGAACAAAGCCAAAGAGGGACGCACCGATCATAATGGCAAAGATCATGGCCGACGTTCCCACCGTCTCCATGAGAATGCCCGGCAGGTCCTTTACGGAAAGGGTCCGGTAAATCACAAAGGTGATGAAAAGGGCATAGACCGTACCGACAGCGGCTGCTTCCGTCGGCGTAAAGGCCCCCGTATAGATGCCGCCCACAACGATGACAGGAAGGAGCATTCCCCAAATGGACCCTTTCAGGGCAGCAAAGCGTTCGGAAAGGGGCGCCTTTTTTTCAAGCTTTAAATGACGGGAGCGGTAGACGACGATAAAAATGAAAAAAGACCGTCATGAGCACGCCGGGAAGGACACCACTCATAAAAAGCTGGCCAATGGATTCACCCGTAATGGACCATAAAGGATCATGGGAATGGACGGCGGAATGAGGATACCCAGCGTTCCGCCGCCGGCCACGGCGCCCAGTACAACGGACCGGTCATAGCCCCGTTTCAGCATTTCCGGAATGGCAATGGCTCCGACTGTGACCGCGCAGGCCACACTGGAACCTGTAATCGCGGCAAAGATGCCGCAGCGACAATCGTCGCAATGCCAAGCCGCCGGGCAGATGCCGCAGCCACTTATTGCCCAGGTCAAAAAGGTCTTCCCCGACCTTTCCCTTGAGCAAAATGGCGCTCATGAGGATGTAAAGCGGCACGGCGCAGAGGACAAAATCATCGAGAGCCTTATAGGCCAGGATGGGAATTTGCTCCAGGGCGCCGTCACCGGGCATAAAAAGCACCATGCCCAAAAGACCCGACGCACCCAAGGAAAAGGCCACAGGAACGCCAATGGCAAGAAGCACCAGTAAGGCAAAGGTAAAGATGACAATCATGCGGCCTTTCCTCCTTTCTCGTTACGGTAGGCCAGAACGGATTCGCCAAAGAGGCGGACAAACTGCAGGAACAGGACCCCGATCCCAATGGGCATGGACAGCTGGGGAATCCACAAGGGCATGCGCAGCGTACTTGCCGCCACCATGTCAAGGTCATAGGATGTATAGACCATTTGGGCCGATGTATAGCAGAAAATGACTGTAAAAATCATGCAGATGATAGAGACGGCCATGCGCAGGACTTCATTTGTCTTTTGAGGCAAATGGGAAATCATCATATCAACATGGATATGGCGACCCCGGGCCATAGCTTCCCCCATGCCTAAAAATCCCGCCATGAGGACGCAGTAGTAGATAGCTCCGTGGCCCATTCCGTCGGTTCATTGAAAAGCCCGCGAGATACGACTTCATAAAAAATCGAGAAAACAGGGACAAAGAGCAGGATGCCCGCAAGGACGGCCGTAAAATTTGTCACTTTTTCAAGGATCCTGTTATAGACAGCAAAGATAGATTGCATGGACTTCGCCCCTCCCTTCCTTAGACTTTTACGGCATATCAAGGACCGTTTTGCCAATCGAACCCGTATGCTTCAGGAACGTATCCCAAACGGACTTTGTCGCCTTGCGCCAAGCAATCAGTTCATCTTCAGGGACTACGTAGATTTCCATGCCTTTGGCCTTGAGATCCGCCAGGCCCTTTTCATCCATGGCCTTCGCATTTTTTCGGGTCTCTTCCTGCACTTCCTTCGCCGCTTCCATAAAGGCATCCTGCTGCTCCTTACTCATCTTGGCAAAGGAGCGGTCGTTCATGGCGAGAATGAATTCCGGCGATGCATGGTTCGTCACGGTGAGATACTTGGCCACTTCGTAGATTTTGCGGTCCCGCATGGCGCTCGTGCCGGAACTTGTCCATCAATGGTGCCGCGCTGCATAGCCATATAGACTTCTGCAGAACCCATGGTCACGGGCGATGCGCCGAGGGCTTGATGGTTTCCGACGCAATTTCGCTGTAACCACGGATCTTCAGGCCCTCAAAATCTTGAGGCTTTTGGATAGGCTTCTTGTTATTGGCAAACTGGACGAAACCGTAGTCCGCCCAATAGACGACCTTGACATGCTTTTTTCGCCAGTTCATCAGCAAGGGTCCTGCCATGCCTCCATCGATGGCCTGATCGATTTTTTTCGTAGCTAGGGAATACAAAGGGCACATCAAAGACTTCCATAGCAGGCACCACCGTCGCCCAGCGCCCCACCGTATTAAGGCCCATATCGACACCGCCTGTCATGATGCATCGTTCATGCTCTTGTCGTTATAGAGCTGCCCTGCCGGATAGGCCGTAATCGTCACCTCGCCATGGGTCTTTTCCTTCACCTTCTGGATAAAGGATTCGACACCCTTTGCCAGGGGATGGTCCGCTGGCAGATGATAGGCAAGCTTGTACTCGATCTTGCCGCCTTGACCGCTTGTGGCTGCTTCCTTTTTGCCGCACCCCGCAAAGGCTGTCATCAGGACCGCCAGACAGGCTGCCGTCATTACTTTCATCATCTTCCTCGTTTTCATCGTTTTCCTCCTTGTTCCACACTGGCAAGGCCGCTGTATACTGTATCCATAGTTACAACATAAAAATAACCCCTGCTGGATTTTCTCCAGCAGGGGCGTTGGTTCGCGGTACCACCCTACCATTGTACTCTTGGCCTTATAACGCATCCATAGCGCCTTACCCTAGGGGACGCGGCCTTCAGATAAGGAGTTTACAGGTGAGAAGCATGCCCTATCCGCACTGCCTCGCTATCAACCCGGCAGCTCTCTTAGCTTCATCGTTCATGCTATTCCTGATCATTACCTTTTGCTTGTAAAAAATTGTATTGACGCAAGTATACCACAGAATTGAAATGTGTCAACAAAATATTTTATATTTTCTCTATCCGATAGTATTTTGTAAACTTACTTACAACATAGCTTGATTTTGTCTTTTTAAAACGAACATTCCCGAAAGAAAAGCAAAATGGTTCCGAGAGGATAAAAGGTCCCTCTTTCTATGCTATAATGGGAAAAATCCATCACGATAGGAGTGGGTTCCTTCATGATCAGTTTTCTCCTCTTCCTGATCCAGTTTGCCATCGACTACGTCATGCTCGTCGTGCATCTATATTTCATTATCCAGGCTCTTGTCATTTTTACGCCCTCCACATGGTTCCGCCCCCTGCACACAGGTGGCCTCACCAGTCAGGATGTGACCTTGCTTCTTGCCCTCTGCCTCATCATTCCTGCCCTTTTGAGCCGTTTTTCCTTTTTCCAGTCCATCCTTCTCCATGTAAACGCGCGCGCAGAGCCAAAGGCGATGATCTTGCCTACATCGAAGCCTGCCTTGACCCAGTGCTCCAAAAAGCGGGCCTTCGGCGCAGTGACTTTACGCTCTATATCCAAGACACGGCGGAGCTCAACGCCTATGCTTTTGGCGACCATCATATCGTCGTCTTTAAGGGGCTTCTTGACCAGCTTCCCATGGACGAGGTGAGCGGTGTCCTCGCCCATGAATTGGTCACCTCCATTATCACCATACGCAGTGGCTGCTCTTAAGCTACGGCATGAATCTTCCCATTACCTTCGTCAGTGGCATCTACCGGGCCATCGTCTTTATGCTCC
>ENA-OQAN01001415-OQAN01001415.1-human-gut-metagenome-genome-assembly--contig:-NODE-1415-length-10463-cov-2.142608_pt1 | contig 10463 bp, 16 predicted proteins | sample MGYA00242735_ERZ504527 | MGnify/ENA primary metagenome ERZ504527 (study PRJEB26092, sample SAMD00036230) | human gut metagenome | host: Homo sapiens | study: EMG produced TPA metagenomics assembly of...
CAGGAGTTTCTGATCTGATGTACCACACAGATTTGAGTGGATGACTGAGGAATATACTGCGGATAGTATCCGTAAATCCATTCAGATTGTCGGTACAGGTAATCAGTATATCCTGCACTCCACGGCTTTTAAGTCGGTCAGGACGCCCATCCAGAAAGAAGAGCTTTCCGATTTGCCAACCCACATGCCAAGAACTTCCTTCAGGCCGTTCTGTTTCAGTCCGACGCAAAGGTAAACAGTCTTGTTTATGATCTTACCGTTATCCCGTACCTTGAAGACAATACCGTCCATCCAGACTATCAGGTAAACAGGATCAAGAGGACGGTTCTGCCATTCCTGGGCAGCCTGATTGACTTTGTTGGTAATGATGGAAATGGCCGATGTAGAGAGCTCTATTTCATAAATCTCACGCATCTCTTCCTCTATGTCAGAAACGCTCATTCCTTTGGCGTATAGGGAGATAACGAGCTTTTCTATAGAAAGTCCACGACTTTCATGTTTGGGCACTGCTATCGGCTCAAACTGGCCGTTACGGTCACGTGGAATAGAAATGACAGACTCTCCATGTTCGGTCTGGATTTTCTTCGGATAACTGCCATTCCGGGAGTTACCGGTATTGTTCCCTGTCACAGAATTCTTTTCATAGCCCAAATGGGCATCCATTTCGCCTTCAAGCATCTTCTCCAGCACCTGGGCATGCAACTGTTTCAGAAACTTGCTCACATCCGCTTCTGTCTTGAACTGGCTAAGGAACTCCTTGCTTAACACCTCATCAGGCACTACTTGATTCTTTTCTTTCATAATCTTCTTCATTTTGCAAATCTATAAAATAAAAAATACGAGACTCAAACTTGAATCCCGTATTTTCCATTTACACAAAATATTTTATAGTGCCCATTTTTATTGTATGTAAGACCTCTTTCTGTTTTTAACTTAATCCATCATAATATGAAGCTGATAGTAGAGGTCTTCTTTTTTAATTCAGATTCTATTTATATCAGGAACCAATTATTCGCCTTCCGTTTTGCATTCATGAAAGTGCATATCTTGTAGTGCTTTCTCGCGTGAGAAAGTAAAATAAGTACAAACAGCTTGAGTGCATATTTCTCCTGCTTCATTGAACAAAGAAGCATCGATCGTAACAATGTTTCGCCGTTGTTCACGAATAGATGCTCGCAGGGTTAACATATTATCTGTAGTATGTACAGGTTTTAAATAGCGGGTTTCCATTTTTGAAGTAACTCCGGCCGTTTGAAGCTTTCGCATGATTACCCATCCGCATATTTCGTCTGGCAATACAGCCTGAATGCTCCGTGCAGCGTATTAAGCCAGCCTTGGTATTTGCCGTCCGGATGCCAGAAGCTTACGATATCATCGCCATCCTCGTAAAACTCCATGTGCAGTCCTGACGGATTTTGAGGAGTACATCCAAAACAGTTGTAACCTTCTATTTCGCCCCAAGGATTGATTATCTTTTTCATATCTGCTTGAAATTCTAGAAAATATAATCTGTACAGGCACGGTCTTGTTTGGCTTCCTTTAAAATGCCGGCTGCTGCTACATGTGCCGGATGAACTGCATATGCTTTAACATCTTCTAATGTATCAAACTCACTTTCCAGACAAATATCCCATTTCTCGTCAGCATTGATATTTTGTCCGACAAAGATTTTTCGAATACTTGGTATGACAGGCGGCAAAGCTTCTATTGCTGCTTTAAATTTGTCTATAACAGCCTGTTTTTCTTCTGTTGACAGGTTTTCTTTCAGTTTAAATAAAACAATGTGCTTGACCATAGTTGTTTATATTATGATTTATCGTAAATTTGTATAGATGCAAATATATAACTAATTATTGGATTTTAGCTTATGATAATCATTGGAATTGCAGGAGGTACAGGCTCTGGTAAAACAACTGTAGTGAAAAGTATTGTTGATAGTCTGTCGGCCGATGAAGTGGCTTTGCTTCCGTTGGATTCTTATTATAATGACAGCAGTCATGTACCAGTGGAACTGCGTCAGAGTATTAATTTCGATCATCCGAATGCTTTCGACTGGGAGTTGTTGTCGCAGCATGTGGCTATGCTTCGCAGAGGAGAAGCGATAGAACAGCCTATATATGATTTCCTTACTTGTACGCGACAGAAGGAAACGTTGCATGTAGAACCTCGTAAAGTGATTATTATAGAGGGTATATTGGCGTTGAGTGATAAGGAGCTGTGTAAGTTGATGGACCTGAAAATATTTGTCGATGCTGATCCGGATGAGCGATTGATTCGCGTAATGCAGCGTGATGTAGTAGAACGAGGACGTACGGCAGAGGCTGTTATGGAACGATATATGAGGGTGCTGAAACCTATGCATCTTGAATTTATCGAACCTGCAAAACGGTATGCTGACCTGATTATTCCTCAAGGAGGATATAATAAGAAAGCGATAGAGATATTGAAGATGTATATTGAAAAAATAGTGGGACGATGAAGCTCTCCTATGTCTTCTGGAGCGTACTATGCCTGAGTCTGCTGTTTTATTCGTGTCAGTCACGAAAAGGAACTGTAAATGGAGAAGCAGCAATTGATTTACCCGAAATTATGGAGAGGGAGAGTTGGTTGTTCTTACAGCCAATAGCTCTACATCATACTTTAACTATCGTGGTGAACCGATGGGATTTCAATATGAATTAGCACAACAGTTTGCACGTTCCCTTGGACTCAAATTAAAGTTGAAGGTCGTAAATAATCCTTCTGAAATGGTGCGTTGCCTGATAAGAGGAGAAGGCGACCTGGTTGCATATAATCTTGATATCACAAATGCATGGAAGGACAGTCTGATCTATTGTGGTGAAGAAAATATCACTCATCAGGTGATTGTGCAGCGCAGAGGAAAAGATGCACTGAAAGACGTAACACAATTACCTGGAAAAGAGGTTTATACTACTTCAGGAAAATACTATGACCGGCTGATGAACTTGAATAGTGAGCTGGGGGGAGGTATCAACGTGCATAAAGTAGAGACCGACAGCGTATCGGAAGAAAATTTGATTACTTGGGTGGCAGAAGGTAAAATAGATTATACAGTTGCTACTAATGAAATTGCTAAGATAAACCGTAACGTATTATCCTAATCTTGATATCGGTCTGGTAATCAGTTTCGACCAGCGCTCTTCATGGGCTGTACGTAAAACATCTCCTTTGCTGGCTGAAGCTGCCGACAAGTGGCATAAAGAAAATATCAATTCATCGGAATTCAAGGCAAGTGCCCGGCGTTATTTTGAGCTGAATAAACGTCCTACCCATGGATCTATACTTTCAGTTAAGGATGGAAAGATTTCACATTACGATGATTTGTTCAAGAAATATGCAAAAGAAATAGGCTGGGACTGGCGTATGCTGCGTCGCTGGCATATACAGAATCGAATTTCGATCCGAATGTCATATCTTGGGCAGGCGCTCGGGGTTGATGCAATTAATGCCAGCTACGGCACGTGCTATGGGGATACCTGCAGGAAAAGAAAGTGATCCGGAGGAAAGTATAAAAGCTGGAGTGAAATATATCGCCCGTCTACAGAATATTTTCTCTAAAGTTCCCGATAAAGGTGAGCAGACTAAGTTTGTGCTTGCTGCATATAATGCAGGAGTGGGGCACATTACTGATGCCATGGCATTAGCGGAAAAATATGGTAAGAACCGTTATCTATGGGATCATCATGTTGATCATTACATCTTATTGAAGAGTAACGAAGACTATTATCAGGATCCTGTGTGTAAAAATGGATATTTCAGAGGAACAGAAACATATAACTTTGTGCGTGAAGTTGTAGAACGTGCCGAGGTTTATAAGAAAAAGATTAAAGGCTGATAAACAGTAAAAAAGCTGACCTTTTTCGTAAAAAGACAAGTGGGTTTTGTCTTTTTGCGGTAGAGGTCAGCTTATGCTACGTGAAAATGAATATGTTGCTTTACTTAAACATTTCAACAATTTTATTTAGTTCGTTTGCTTCTATTACTCCACTTTGCCGCCATAACTGTTTTCCGTTTTTGAAAATCATGAGTGTAGGCACAGAGGATATTGCATAATGTTGTGCAATATTCATATTTTTATCTATGTCGATTTTTATGATTCGCAGCGAGTCACCTTGTGTTTCTTTTACTTTCTTTAAAATTCCAGCCATTATTTTACAAGGCGCACACCATTCTGCGAAAACATCCACCAGAACAGGAGTGGGCGATGATATCAAGTCAGCAAACGTTTCCATAAAAACTCCTTTTTAATACATTGTAAATTTCTTCCAACCTTTATAATATAACAAATCCATATATTATTTTGTTCGGGAAAGTTTGATAAAAAAGAGTATTTTATATCGAAAGTTTTTTGTCTGAGAAAAAGAAAGCCCTGCTGCTCTTTTTTAAGCAACAGGGCTTGAATATAATACAAGGTTTAAATTATTTTTTGCTTGATGCTGGGTTATAGCGAGCATTCAGTCCGTCTACGATTTCCTGAGTAATATTGAATGCAGGATCAGCATACAGTAAGTTGTCGAAACCAGTGTTGCTGATAATCAGGCTATATCCTTTATCCTTATTATATATTTTCAAGAATGAGTTGATAGAATCGCGGAGCTGCAAGCTTATTTTCTGGTTTTCTGCTTGTAATTCACTAGTCAATTTTTCCTGCAACTGCTGCAAGTCACGTTGTTTTTGGCTGATGCGTAAGTTTTCCTGTTCAGCACGTTCACGGCTGGCAAAACCATTATTTTCCAGTTTGCGCTGGAATTCTCTCATTTCTTTATCCAGATCTTTTGCTTTTTCGTTCAGTGTAGTACGGATGTTTTCTTCTTTCTGAATCATCATCTCGTTCAAGTCATTCCAATAACGATATTTTGTCAGCAGAGAGTCGATCTCTACATAAGCTATCTTCATGTTTACCGGACCGCCTACTACAGCAGGAGTTGAAGCTCCTTGTTCGTTAGCTTTGTTGTCAGTACATTGAGTAAACATCAGCACCATAGCCAGTGCGATAAATCCGTTCAGGATATGCTTCATTCTTTTCATAATGGTTTTTGTCTCTTAGTTATTAATTGTTTTTTCTGTTTCTGTTTTCTGGACGCCTCCGCTCTGCTATGGCATGAGGATTCACTTTTTGTGCTTCTCTGTCTTGAGATTGCACACATCCGATACCTCTTTTCTCATGGCTTTGCTGCCGCTAACGTGTGTGTTAGGGAAACGTCCGTTCTTCTGAAAGAGTATCTTTACCGATAATAGTGCTATGCAGATAGCAACTATTTAACATTGTTATAAGGATAGTCTTAAGCATTTCTATTATTTTTGTGGTGCAAATATAAATCTTTTGTTACCGATTTACTCTTTTCGGTACGGAAAAAAGAGGGTACTTGCCTTATTAATCTATGTTTTTAACTTATTTTTACTGATAACTGAACAAATAAATAGACTATTTATGGAGAAAAAAGATTTGAAACCGGCTATTGTCTTCCGTTATTTTGAAGAAGTATGTCAGGTTCCGCGTCCTTCCAAGAAGGAAGAAAAGATACGAGCTTATTTGCTCGATTTCGCTCAGAAGCATAATCTGGCTTGTAAAACAGATGAGACCGGAAATGTGTTAATGTCTAAACCGGCTACAGCAGGTAAGGAAAATCTGAAAACTGTCATATTGCAATCGCATATGGATATGGTATGCGAGAAGAATAAAGATACACAACATAACTTCGATACTGATCCGATTGAAACCTATATCGATGGTGAGTGGCTGAAAGCGAAAGGTACTACACTGGGGGCCGACAATGGAATTGGTGTGGCGACTCAGCTTGCAGTCTTGGCGTCAGACGATATCGAGCATGGACCGATACAGTGTTTGTTTACTGTTGATGAAGAAACCGGACTGACAGGTGCTTTTGCTTTGAAGGAAGGCTTTATGGATGGCGATATCTTGATCAACCTTGATTCAGAAGATGAAGGTGAATTGTTTATCGGTTGTGCAGGTGGAGCAGGAACTACAGCTCAGTTCCCGTGTCCGATGACTGCTGCTCCCGAAGGCTATTTTTTCTTCCGTGTAGCTGTAAAGGGACTTACAGGCGGACATTCGGGTGATGATATCAATAAGAACCGTGCCAATGCCAATAAGTTGCTGAATCGTTTCCTGGTCCAGCTGATGCAGAAATACGACTTGCATTTGTGTGAAATAGATGGAGGAAACCTGCATAATGCCATTCCACGTGAAGCACATGCTGTTTGTGCTGTACCGATGAAAGATAAAGAATCAGTACGTGTTGACTTGAATATATATTTGTCGGAAGTAGAAAACGAGTTTGCTGTAACAGAACCAAATCTTGTGATGGAGCTGGAATCGGAAAGCCCTTGTGCAGAAGTTATGCGGCAGGATGCCATGAAAAACTTCCTTCATTCCATTTATGCTGTACATAATGGCGTATATGCCATGAGCCAGGATATTCCGGGACTGGTAGAAACTTCTTCCAACCTTGCTTCAATCAAGCAGCGTGATGGAAACTCGTTGTTGTAACCAGTCAGCGCAGTTCTATTCTGTCTTCTCGCAAGGATATGTCGCAGATGGTAAGTTCAGCTTTCCTGTTGGGAGGAGCGGAAGTAACGACTGGCGACGGTTATCCGGGATGGAAACCTAATCCGTCTTCCGAAATATTGCAAGTATCGGTAGAAAGCTATAAGCGTCTGTTTGCTACCGAGCCTAAGATTAAAGCTATCCATGCCGGATTGGAATGTGGTTTGTTCCTCGAAAAATATCCTTCACTCGATATGGTTTCGTTCGGTCCTACACTCCGTGGTGTTCATTCACCCGACGAACGCATGCTTATCCCTACAGTCGATAAGTTCTGGCGTCATTTATTGGATGTCTTGGCTCATATTCCTGCAAAGGCATAATGAAATTATTTCCTGAAATATTGCTAGGGTTTGCTGCCTGCCTCACGGCTTCTGTATGTGAGGCGCAGCAAACCCTTCGTGTTATGGAATACAATGTAGAGAATCTGTTCGATTGTCGTCATGATTCACTGAAGAACGATTCGGAATATCTTCCTCATTCCGTTCGGGGATGGAGCTGGAAACGTTATCATGAAAAACTGAACCGCATTGCAAAAGTCATACTCGCTGCCAGTAGAGAGCAAGTGCCCGATCTGGTAGGACTTTGTGAAGTGGAAAATGCATATTGTCTGGACGGACTGGTGAAATACTCTCCGCTCCGAGATGCCGCCTATCGCTATGTGATGACTGATTCGCCCGACGAACGGGGAATTGATGTGGCACTTCTCTACCAGCCTTCCTCGTTCCGGCTGATAAGCGACCAGCATATTCGTATTCCTTCCTATAAAATAGGGCGTAAGCCTACACGCGATATCCTGCATGTTACCGGTCGGGTAGTTTCCGGTGATACACTCGATGTCTTTATCTGTCACATGCCTTCACGTTCGGGAGGCGAAAAACAAAGTGAACCTTACCGCCTGCTTACTGCACGTGTATTGCGTCATGCAGCAGATTCTGTTATGAAAATTCGCCAGACTCCATACCTCATTATCATGGGTGACTTTAATGATTATCCTGAAAGTCGTTCTGTTTGTCGGACCTTAGGAGCAGGGAAGCCAGAGAAAGATATCGATTCATACCGGCTGTATAACTTGATGAACGGCAAGCAGGGAGGCACATACCGCTATCGTGGTGAATGGGGCATTCTGGATCAGCTCATTCTGAACGGTACTTTTCTGAATCATACGGGTAATCTTACAACGGAGTATAATCGCGCCCGTATTCTTACTTTCCCGTTTCTTTTGGAGGAAGACGAAAACTATGGAGGCGACAAGCCTTTCCGTACCTATAACGGCATGAAATATCACGGTGGTTATAGCGATCACCTGCCTGTCTGTGTCGATATAGACATTAAATATCCAGCCCCATAATATAATCGTTCATGTAATAGCCGTTTCCAATGGGAAAAATCTCCTTCGCGTACTTTTTTCATTCCCATATGTTCGTAAAATCCCAATGCCGGATTATTACGGTTTACATTCAGTTCCATACGGCAGGGAGCCGGATGAATTTCCTTGATACCTTTTATAGCCTGCTGGAAAAGCTGTTTGCCCAGATGATACTTTTGATAATAAGGAATGACATAGATTTTCTCGAGATGAAATAAATCTGTGTCCTCCTGACGGATGGAAACATATCCTGCCGCTTCACATTCCTCATAAGCTATATAATAAATGTGTCCTTCTTCTTCCATCTGCTTGTGCAGGTTCTCTATGGAATACATCCAGTCCATCATATATTCTATCTGTTCGTGACTGAGGATATTTTTATATGTTTCAGGAAAAACATTCCAAGCCAGTTTGTTTATCAGTGGAATGTCGGCTGTAGTTGCTTGTTTTATTACGAACATAGTTTTGAGTATTTAATATTTTGTTATGTAATGTCTGAGAGCGTATCACGGTGGCTTACCGTGAAAAAGTTTATGCAAAAATAAGGCTTTCCGCCTGTCGTTTTCCGTATATCTGGTTGTATTTCGTTAAAAATGGTAAATTAATAGTTCTATGTAATGCAAGGTATTGATATAATACATATATTTGTGCTATACAAAACAAGAGGATAGAAAACATGAATGTCGATAACGTAAAATCTCAAATGCGCAAAGGGATGCTTGAATACTGCATCCTGTTGTTGCTGCACCGCGAGCCTTCGTATGCTTCAGACATTATACAGAATCTGAAAGAAGCGAAGCTGATAGTAGTGGAGGGTACGCTTTATCCGTTGCTTACCCGTCTGAAGAACGACGATTTGCTATCGTATGAGTGGGTGGAATCTACTCAGGGACCTCCCAGAAAGTATTACAGTCTGACTCCGAAAGGGGAGGAATTTCTGGCAGGACTGCAACTGGCATGGGACGAATTGTCGGATACGGTAAATCATTTAAGAACAAAATTATTAATTTCAAAATCACATGAAAAAGACACTGACTGTTAATTTGGGAGGCACTGTATATCATATTGATGAAGATGCCTATAACCTGCTCGATAATTATCTGAATAATCTCCGCTATCATTCCGCAAGGAAGAAGGAGCCGACGAGATTGTACGTGATATGGAAACCCGCATTGCAGAACTGTTCGATGAGTATATTCGTACCGGACAGCAGGTTATCACCATAGAGCAGGTAGAAGCTGTTATTGCCCGTATGGGGAAACCTGAGGAGTTGAATACAGACGATAATGATGAGAAGAAAGAAGAAAAAACTAACCATACATATGGCAATGGAACTGCCCGCCGTCTGTTCCGTAATCCTGACGACCGTATATTGGGTGGTGTGCTTTCCGGATTGTCTGCTTACTTCGGATGGGATGTAACGTGGATACGTATCGGAGTACTGGTAGCCGGATGTTTTGTCCAGGGATTGATTCTGGCTTATCTGATCGCATGGATTATTGTTCCGCTGGCAAAAACAGCAACGGAAAAGTTACAGATGCGTGGTGAACCTATCAATATGGAGAATATAGGACGTACCGTGACTGAGGGGTTCGATAAAGTGAACGATTATGTACATTCCGAGAAGCCTCGTTCCTTTCTGCATCAGTTGGGAAATATGATTGTAAAGATTGCAGGTTTCATCATCAAGTTCTTCCTTGTACTGCTGGCTATCTGCCTTACACCGGTTCTGCTTGTCGGTCTTGTCGTACTGTTTGCCTTGCTGCTGGCTGCTACCGGTATACTTGCCAGTGTACCTGCCGTGTTGTATTATTCTATGCCTGATGTAGACTGGAGTCTGATTGCTTCCTCTCCGGCTGCGGTGACCGGACTGTTGGTGTGCGGACTGTTCATCGTGGGTATTCCGGTGATAGGCCTGTTGCAGTTGCTTTTGCAGAGTTTCAATGTATGGAAACCGATGTCTACTGTGACCAAGGTTATCCTTACCTTGATATGGTTTATTTCGCTGGTTGCCGGATTTATCTTTTTGTTTAATACTTCCTTCATCGAGGGACCAATATTCTGGATGTAAAAAATATGATTGTTATGAAAACTGTTTTTGCAAGAGTTATCACTGCGTTGGTTATGATCGCGGGTTTTACTTCCTGCATTTGGGCTGGAAGTAAAGGTGAACATGTTACAGAGAAACGTCATGTGGCGGATTTTACCTCTATTGATATAAAGAGTGTGGGAAGTGTTTATTTTACACAATCATCCGATTTCTCGTGTACGATAGAAGGGGAAGAGAGCCAGGTAAAGAATATTACAACTAGTGTTGAAGGCAATGAGCTGAAAATTGGTTATATCAAGAAACTGAAAAACAACAAGAATGGGGCTGTTATCCGTATCTCTGCTCCCGATTTGCAGGAACTGGAATTTAAAGGAGTAGGTTCGTTTAATATCGACGGTAAGGTAACACTTCAGGACTTGGATGTAGATTTCAGCGGAGTCGGAGAATTAAATATAAAA
>ENA-OQAN01001416-OQAN01001416.1-human-gut-metagenome-genome-assembly--contig:-NODE-1416-length-10429-cov-1.606581_pt1 | contig 10429 bp, 13 predicted proteins | sample MGYA00242735_ERZ504527 | MGnify/ENA primary metagenome ERZ504527 (study PRJEB26092, sample SAMD00036230) | human gut metagenome | host: Homo sapiens | study: EMG produced TPA metagenomics assembly of...
ACTTGAAGCGGCATATATAGAACAGATGGAGGCCTTGTTGGAAGGAGGGGTAGATGCCATTCTGATTGAAACTATTTTTGATACACTGAATGCAAAGGCGGCTATCCGTGCGGCAGAGCTTTCCATGCAGAAGACAGGAAGAAAAGTTCCTTTGATGCTTTCTGTTACCGTTTCTGATGTGGCGGGACGAACTTTGTCGGGACAGACTTTGGATGCTTTTCTGGCTTCCGTCCAGCATGCAGATATTTTCTCGGTCGGTTTGAACTGTTCATTCGGTGCCAAACAATTGAAACCTTTCCTGGAACAACTGGCCCGGCGTGCACCTTATTATATTAGTGCTTATCCGAATGCCGGACTTCCGAACAGTCTGGGACAATACGACCAGACTCCTGAAGACATGGCGGCTGAGGTGAAAGAATATATTGATGAGGGCTGGTAAACATCATCGGAGGATGTTGTGGTACTACCGAAGCCTATATTGCCCGTTACCAGGATTTGCTGGCAGGAGCTGTTCCGCATAAACCGGCAACGCCTTCTCCGTATTTATGGTTGTCGGGTTTGGAATTGCTTGAAGTTACGCCGGAAATAAACTTTGTGAATGTAGGCGAACGATGCAATGTGGCCGGTTCTCGTAAATTTCTCCGGCTGATTAATGAGAAAAAGTATGACGAAGCGCTTTCCATTGCCCGTCAGCAGGTAGAAGACGGTGCGCAGATTATTGATGTGAACATGGATGACGGCTTGCTGGATGCGGCGGCCGAGATGACCACCTTCTTGAATCTGGTTGCTTCGGAACCTGATATTGCCCGTGTACCCGTGATGATTGATTCTTCGAAATGGGATGTCATTCTTGCGGGACTGAAATGTATGCAGGGTAAGTGTGTCGTTAATTCCATTTCCCTGAAAGAAGGTGAAGAGGTCTTTATCGAGCATGCCCGTATGGTGAAACAATACGGGGCTGCCGTGATTGTGATGGCCTTTGATGAAAAGGGGCAGGCGGATACTTTTGCCCGTAAGATTGAGGTTTGTGAACGGCTTATCGCATTCTGACCGAGAAAGTGGGCTTCCGTCCTCAGGATATTATCTTCGATCCCAATGTTCTGGCTGTAGCACGGGAATTGAAGAGCATAACAATTATGCCGTTGACTTCATCCAGGCGGCAGGATGGATCCGCCGGAATCTTCCGGGAGCACATGTGAGTGGCGGAGTGAGCAACCTGTCGTTCTCGTTCCGCGGAAATAATTATATCCGTGAAGCCATGCATGCGGTTTTCCTTTACCATGCTATCCGCGAGGGAATGGATATGGGAATTGTAAATCCGGCTTCATCCGTACTCTATACGGATATTCCGGCTGATATTCTGGAGCGCATTGAGGATGTGGTACTCAACCGCAGACCGGATGCGGCAGAACGTCTGATTGAAACGGCAGAACGTCTCAAGGCCGAAAAAAGAAGGTACGTCCGGACAGACTTCTGCTACGTCTCACTTGTCCTGGCGGGAAGGAACGACGGTGGAAGAACGTTTGCAATATGCTTTGGTAAAAGGAATCGGAGATTATTTGGATGAAGATCTGCACGAAGCATTGAAACACTATCCGAATGCGTGAGTATTATTGAAGGGCCTTTGATGGCAGGAATGAACCATGTGGGTGACTTGTTCGGTTCGGGTAAAATGTTTTTGCCGCAGGTTGTCAAGACGGCGCGTACCATGAAGCGTGCGGTGGCTATTCTGCAACCTTATATTGAGGCTGAGAAAACAGAAGCCATAGTGCCGGAAAAGTATTGCTGGCTACGGTGAAAGGAGATGTACACGATATCGGTAAGAATATTGTCGGAGTAGTCATGGCTTGCAATGGTTATGAAATTATTGACCTGGGCGTGATGGTTCCGGCTGAAACGTATCATTGAAACGGCAGTTCGGGAAAAAGTAGATATTATCGGTTTGAGCGGACTGATTACTCCTTCACTGGAGGAGATGGTTCATGTGGTGAGCGAACTGGAACGTGCCGGACTGGATATTCCGGTGATGATTGGTGGTGCAACGACCTCCAAATTGCATACGGCATTAAAGATTGCTCCGGTCTATCATGCACCGGTTGTTTATATGAAGGATGCTTCGCTTAATGCGCCGATAGCTTCCCGCCTGATGAATTTTGACCTTCGGGCATCGTTTGCTGAGGAGCTGGAAGATGAGTATGAACGCCTTCGGGAGACCAGCCAGACACGTCAGGTGAAGACGGTTTCCTTGTCGGAAGCTCAGAAAAATAAGCTGGATCTTTGGAGTGAGAAATAAGATCCGGAGTCTGTTTCGCGAATTTAGGATTACACTTCCCCTTGTCACGGATAAAAAAGTGGCAAGGGGAAGTTTTTTTATGTCAGATGGAATGTATGTGTAGGAAAATATGTTTAAGAAAAGCATTTAATCTATATTAACTATGAATCTTAGTTTTAAAACTAATAAATATAGTTCTTTGTGAAAAATCCGGGTATATATTGGAGAGTTTGTCCGGATAAACGATGTTTCATTAAGAATAATAGATATGAGAAGGCTTGTTTTTTATGGCTGTTTTTTCCTGTTGGTATGGAATGTATCTTGGATTTATGCACAGGACAAGGAAATCGTTCGTCAGGCTTTGGCCTGCAAAGATTATGACCGGGTTATTGAAGAAACCAATCGGGCCGATACGTTGGATGCAGAATGCCGCGAGTGGCGTTTGCAGGCGTTCCGGGCTTTGGGACGCTGGACGGAAGTACGTAATTTGCTGGAAGAAACGCTGGCCGCTGATACGACTCAGGCCGGAGTATATGCTGATCTGGCTGATTGTTACCGCCAGCAGGGAAATGTCCGGAAAGCTTCCGGACTTTATGCCCATGCGGTGCGTATGGCTCCGGAAGTGAACTATTTGCGCCGGCGTTATGTGCAGAGCCTGCTTTCTTTGGAAGACTATGCACAGGTCCGGAAGGCCTGTCATGACTGGCTTTCCCATGACTCGCTTTCGGCAGAAGCCTATCGTTTTCTGGGGCAGAGCTTCGAAGCGGTTGACAGTCTGGTTCCTGCCTTTTTAGGTTACCGGGCGGCATATCGTCTAGATTCTCTCGATGCACAGACGGTAGCGCGTGTAGCCAATATCTTCAACAGTAGCGAGCAATATGAAGACGCTCTCGAAGTGACAGAAAAATACCGTCTGACGGATACGACCAGTCTTGATGTGAACCGGCAGAACGCAAAGGCTTATTGTTTGCTGGAACGATATCCGGAAGCCATCCGGCGTTATGAGGCCTTGAAGCAGGCAGGCGACCGTTCGTTTCTTACTTATTATTATCTGGGAGTTTCTTATTACGGGGACAATTGGTTTTATGGGGCTTACGATAATCTGAAAGAAGCTTTGAAGAAAGCTCCTCCTTCACCGGCCAATATCCATACGCTGGTTTACTTTGCCCGGGCAGCTTCCCGTACTTCCTGGAAAGATGAAGGAGTGAAGGCCATGGAAAAAGCAATGGAATATCTGTTGCCTGCGGATAGCTTGAAAGGAGTGATGTATGGAACACTGGCAGAATGCTATGAATTGAACCGGGATAGTGAGGGGCAGATACGCGCTCTGAAGAAACGGTACGAATGTATGCCGAACCGGGTTTTGCTTTATCGCATCGGCATGTGTTATTACTGGCGAAAGGACTGGGACAATGCCATTCAATATTTGCGCCGTTATATGGCAGAAGTGCCCGAGAAAGAACGCGAAGCTCGGGATGAAAAGGGAAATCTCAAAAAGGATACCAAAACCTATTATCAGAATGCGGAAGACTATATAAAGAAGATCGAAGAAGAGCGTTTCTTCGAGGGGAAGAAATAGCTCTTCTTTTTTATCCTTGTCAGAGGGAGGCCAGGAACTCTTCTGCTTGTGTCAGGGTTTCGGGCTTCCCGATGTCGATGAGGCGCAATGTATCGGTCAGACGGCCTCCGATACGGGCTTCGCGGCAAGTCTGGAGGTAAAAGTCCATAATCGAAAATTTGCCGGTCCACCGTTCGTCCATGTAATGGAACAGGGAAGGAGAGATCACATGAATGCCGCTGAATGCATATTCGCGGTGATGTTCCGGATTGTATGCGAAGCCTTCGGGCTTGGTTTGCAGGGTATCTTTGTTGATCCATCCGCAGAGGCGTTTTTCATCGTCGAACAGAAGATAGCGGACCGTTTTCCGTCGGCTGGCCAGCAGGGTAGCATCATTTCCGCTTTGCCGGTGATATTCATACAAGGCTTTCAGGTCAGTATCTGAAAGAATATCCACGTTGTGTACCAGAAAAGGCTCGTTTCCGCGGAAGAAGGGTTCTGCTTTCCGGATTCCGCCTCCCGTATCGAGCAGGCAGTCGCGTTCGTCACTGATATGGATGGTTAGTCCGAAATTCTGGTTTGCCCGAAGAAAATCAAGGATCTGTTCACCGAAATGATGAATGTTGATCACCAGTTCGTTGAATCCTGCCGCTTTCAGTTTCAGGATTACGTGCTCCAGCATGGGGCGTCCGGCCACGGGCACCAGTGCCTTGGCAGTATGGTCGGTGAGAGGTTTCAGGCGGGTTCCGAAGACCCGCTGCAAAGATCATGGCTTTCATGAGTGAAGAATTTGTCAGGGTTCGAAAGTTTCTCGTATCTGTTGTTCCCGGTGAATCAGTTCCACCCGGATGCGTATTTCCGATGCAGATGCTCGGCTGTATGCTGGGCAGAATAGACAGAACGGTGTTGTCCGCCCGTACATCCGAAACAAACCTGGAGATGAGTAAACCCTCTTTCCAGATAGCGTTCCACATGAGCATCCACCAGCGCATCGGTATGTTCCAGAAAACGGAGAATCTCACCGTCCTCTTCCAGAAAACGGATCACGGGCTCGTCTCTTCCGGTCAATGGCTTGTAACGGTCATACCGGCCGGGATTATGTACGCCCCGGCAATCGAATACATATCCGCTCCATTTTCCGAAGGATCTTCCGGAATGCCTTTGCGGTAGGAGAAACTCATCACCCGCACGGTCAGTTTCCGGCGGTTGCATGCCGCGGCGAATTGTTTTTGTCCGGCCATGGTTTTCAGTACCTCACAGAGGTAGGGATATTCCGGATAAGGTTCTTCCAGCAAGGCCTGAAGATTGGCAATGGCATAAGGAATGCTTTCCAGAAAATGAGGTTTCTGTTCGAAGTAACCTCTGAATCCGTAAGCTCCCAGTACCTGAATGGTGCGGAAAAGTACAAACAGGCGGAGCTGGTTTTTAAAATCTGCGGCATCTATCGGGCAATAAGCTTGAAGAGCCTGGCGATACACTTCAGCCAGTTTCCGGCGAAGATTGTCGGGAAAGTTGGCCTTGGCCTGCCAGAGGAAGGAAGCAACGTCATAGAGCACCGGCCCGCGACGTCCACCCTGAAAGTCGATGAAGCGGGGAGATTCCTGACTGATCATCACGTTGCGGCTCTGGAAATCGCGGTACATGAAAGCACGGGAGAAGCCTGAGCGAGTGTGTCGGCCATCCGTTCGAAGTCATCTTCCAGCCGGTCTTCTTGAAACTCCGTCCCGGTGGCTTTCAGAAAGCAGTATTTAAAATAGTTCAAGTCCCAGAGTGCACTCCGCCGGTTGAATTCAGGTTGCGGATAACACTTCCCGAAGTCCATGCCTTCCGCTCCTTCAAACTGGAAGCGGGCGAGATCCTGCATCGTCCGTGTCAGAAGCTTTAAGGTCGGTTCGTCAAAATCTTGTCCCCGGCGGTTCTTGATCAGATCGAACAATTGCGTATTCCCCAGATCTTCCTGAAGATATGCGTTCTGGTCGTCGGATACGGCAAATACTCTCGGAACGGGCAGGCCTTTGTGGTGGAAATGGGAAGCCATGTAGAGGAATGTCCGGTTTTCTTCCACGGAAGTACCGATGACTCCGATCAGGGTTTGTTCTCCTTCAGACGGAAATAGCGGCGGTTGGAGCCAGCCCCGGGAAGGGGTTCGATGGCTTCGGGAGCTTTTCCGGTGAAGGTCTTGTATAGAGTTTCCAGTATGTCGGTATTCATGAGTTCTTTTTTGTTAAGATTTATTTAAAACATTTCAAAAGTACAAATACTTTTTCCGAATTTGCTTACTTTTGCATGGAATTTTAAAATGGTATGACTATGTTTATGAATGTAAGGAAACTGATTCTGGCAGGAGCCGCTTCGTTGCTTGTTGTGGCTTGTGCGCAGGAGAAAAAAGAAGGTTATGTGATTGAAGGCGAAATAGCCGGTATCCAGACTGGTACCGTTTATCTGAAATGTTATCGGAACGGAGCCTTTGAAGAGGTGGATTCGGCCGCCATTGAGAATGGAAAGTTTACGTTCAAGGGTACCTCCGACGAACCGTTGGCATATGCTCTTACTACAGTGAAGGAGAACAAGCGTCCGCAGGTATTTTTTCTGAGCAATGAAAGTGTGCAGGTGAAACTGGACGAGATGCAGAAACAACTCCAGGTATCCGGATCTCCGGAACAGGATCTTTATGCACAATATGAGGGCCGGGTAAGTGAAGATGCGGCGTTGATGGACAGCTGTTTGCCCGTCATTCCGATTCCCCCGTCAGTGCTTATTTGTTTGTACGCAATCTGCTTTCGCGTCTGGACTATGCTTCGGTGAAGGCTTACCGCGACCGGCTGGATGCTTCGCTGGAAGGAACGGAGTATGTGCGTCAGATTGATGCCCAGCTTGCTTTGCTGTCCCGTCTTCAGGTAGGTGCTGAGGCTCCTGATTTTACGTTGCCCGATGCGGAAGGAAACGATGTCCGTTTGTCATCGTTCCGTGGAAAATATGTACTGATTGACTTCTGGCATCCTGGTGTCCCGATTGCCGGAAGGAAAATCCGGTCATCGTGAAGGCATGGAATCAGTTCAAGGATAAGAATAATTTTACGATTCTCGGTGTATCACTCGACCGTAAGAAGGAGCCGTGGCTTCAGGCCATCGAAAAAGACGGACTGACCTGGACTCATGTCTGTGACTTCAAGGACTGGAACTCGGACGTGGCAAAGACGTATGCCGTAAAGTGGATTCCGAAGAGTTTCCTGCTTGATCCGGAAGGAAAGATCGTAGCCAGCGGGCTGGAAGGAGATGCGCTTCTGGATAAGTTGCAGGAAGTCCTGAAATAAAGAGGAAGGAATGGGCCGGACCGGCAGGAGATATCCTGAAAAAAGCCCGTGAACTTTTTTAAAAAAGAATTCGGCGTGTTGATGAAAACGTTTCGGCGTTTGGATCAACACGCCGAAGCGTTTTTATTCTCTCATTTTCTCGGCCAGATACTGTCCCGTATACGAGGCGGCACATCGGGCGACTTCTTCCGGTGTACCGGCCACGACAAGATTACCGCCCTGATCTCCTCCTTCCGGTCCCAGATCGATGACATAGTCGGCACACTTGATGACATCCATGTTGTGTTCGATAATCACGACGGTATGTCCGCGGCTGATCAGTGCATCGAATGCCTCGAGCAGTTTCTTGATGTCGTGGAAATGAAGTCCGGTAGTCGGCTCATCGAACACGAAAATGGTTGGTTGTGCCTTTTCGATGCTCAGGAAATAAGCCAGCTTGACACGCTGGTTTTCACCACCTGAAAGAGTGGATGACGACTGGCCCAGCTTGATGTATCCCAATCCCACTTCCTGCAGGGGCTCCAGGCGTTTCACGATCTTCTTCTGGTTGTGCTGGGTGAAGAACTCAACGGCCTGGTTGACCGTCATCTCAAGTATATCGTAAATGTTCTTTCCTTCGAATTTCACTTCCAGGGTATCGCTCTTGAAACGTTTGCCGTGACAGGACTCACATTCCAGTACCAGGTCGGCCATGAATTGCATCTCTACGGTCACCGTACCTTCTCCCTTACACTCTTCGCACCGTCCGCCTTCGGTATTGAATGAAAAATAGCCGGCGGTATAACCATCTGTTTAGCCAGAGGCTGTTCCGCAAAGAGTTTCCGGATCTCGTCGTACGCCTTCACGTAAGTCACGGGATTGCTTCGGGAAGATTTTCCGATCGGGTTCTGATCAACAAATTCAATATCGTTCACCATCTTGATATCACCTTCCAGGGAGATGAATTCGCCCGGACGGTCACTGGCCTCACTATATTCGCGCTTGAGGGCCTTGTAGAAAATGTCACGTACCAGCGTACTTTTACCCGAACCGCTGACTCCCGTAACGACGGTCATGACGTTGAGCGGGAAACGGACATCAATTCCTTTCAGATTGTTTTCGCGGGCTCCCTTGATCTCGATGAAGTTGTTCCAGGAACGGTGTGTTGCCGGTAGCGGAATGGTTTCTTCACCCAGCAGGTAGCGGACGGTGTAACTGTTGCTTCCTTTCTTCAGGTCTTTCATGTCGCCCTGGTAGACAATTTCTCCACCCAGGCGTCCTGCTTTCGGACCGATGTCGATGATGTAGTCGGCCGCCCGGATGATTTCTTCATCGTGTTCCACGACGACAACCGTATTCCCGAGTTGTTGTAACTGGTGCAATACTTTGATCAGCTTGTCGGTATCCCGGCTATGCAGGCCGATGCTGGGTTCGTCGAGGATGTAGAGCGAACGACCAGACTGCTTCCCAGAGAGGTGGCCAGATTGATGCGCTGGCTTTCTCCTCCCGAGAGCGAATTGCTCAGACGGTTGAGTGTCAGGTATCCCAGGCCAACGTCGGTCAGGAAGTTGAGCCGGTTGTTTATTTCATTCAGCAGACGTTTGGCGATGGCCTGATCGTGTTCGTCGAGCGTCAGGGTGCGGAAGAATTCCTTGAGACGGTAGACCGGCATTTCTACGAGTTCGGTAATGTTTCGTCCGCCCACCTTGATATAGTTGGCTTCTTTCTTCAGGCGTCCTCCGTGACAGGTCGGGCAGACGGTTTTTCCCCGGTAACGGGCGAGCATGACCCGGTACTGGATCTTGTACTGGTTTTCTTCAAGCATTTTGAAGAACGAGTCGATGCATACCTTTTCGCGCGGTCCGTGCCAGAGATAATCCTTCTGCTCCTGAGTCAGTTCATAGTAAGGAGTGAAGATCGGGAAGTCATGTGCCGGAGCTTCCCGCAGGAATTCGGAAAGCCATTCGCCCATTTTCTCTCCCCGCCAGCAGATAACGGCTCCGTCGTAGACACTCAGGCGCGGTTGGGGATGACGAGATGTTCATCGATGCCGATGATTTTCCGAAGCCTTCGCAGGTGGGGCAGGCTCCGATCGGCGAATTGAATGAAAACATCTGGTCGCTGGGTTCCTCGAACTTGATGCCGTCCGCTTCAAAACGTGTGGAAAAGGAGTGCAGGATACCCGACGGCGCGATGCGCAGCATACATTGCCCGTTCCCTTCATAAAAGGCGGTTTCGGCCGAGTCTGTCAGTCGGGAAATACTGTCTTGCTGTCATCGCAACTCATGCGGTCGATGAGCAGATGGATGGTGCGGTGTTCGCCTTTCGACGGGTCTGAGGACAGTTCTAGCATGAAGTCCTCGATGCGCATGACCTCGCCGTCCACTTCGATGCGCGAGAATCCTTGCTTGAAGTCGCTGTCCAGTTGCTCTTGAAGGTACGTCCTTCACGGACCTGCAACGGGGCGAGTACGGTGAAGCGCGTGCCTTTGGAGTAGGACAACATACATTGCACTACGTCTTCCGTGGTGTTTTTTTCACTTCCTGACCGCTCACGGGGGAGAAAGTGTGCCCGATACGGGCATACAACAGGCGCAGGTACTCGTAAATTTCAGTGGAAGTCCCTACGGTGGAACGGGGATTGCGGCTGCTCACCTTTTGCTCGATGGCGATGGCGGGCGGGATGCCTTTGATGTAGTCGCATTCCGGTTTGCTCATTCGTCCGAGAAACTGCCGGGCGTAAGCGACAGGCTCTCCACGTAGCGTCGCTGTCCTTCGGCGTAGAGCGTGTCGAACGCTAGCGAAGACTTGCCCGATCCGGACAGGCCGGTGATGACAATCAGTTTATTGCGCGGAATGTCCAGGTCGATATTCTTCAGGTTGTTCACCCTTGCCCCCTTGATGTGTATGTATCGTTCATCAGTTGTTTTCGTTAATTGTCCTTATGTTTGCAAAGTTAGTCAATGTTTGGCAAAGGCATGATGGATTTTTATTGTATTTTTGCACGGAAATAACGTGTATGATGAATAAAAAATCACTTTTGCTTTTGATGATGTGGCTTTGCAGCTTTGCGTTGCAGGCCCAGTTGTCGCCCAAACGGGAGTTTCGCGGCGCATGGATACAGTGTGTGAACTATCAGTTATGGGGTTGGGTACGGCAGAGAATGCAGCGTACGCTGACGTACCAGTGAATGAACTGCAAAGTGCGGTATCAATGCCATACTGTTTCAGGTGCGCCCCGAGTTCGACGCGCTTTATGCCAGCAGCTTCGAACCGTGGAGCCGTTATCTGACCGGAAAGCAAGGCACG
>ENA-OQAN01001417-OQAN01001417.1-human-gut-metagenome-genome-assembly--contig:-NODE-1417-length-10427-cov-2.253204_pt1 | contig 10427 bp, 14 predicted proteins | sample MGYA00242735_ERZ504527 | MGnify/ENA primary metagenome ERZ504527 (study PRJEB26092, sample SAMD00036230) | human gut metagenome | host: Homo sapiens | study: EMG produced TPA metagenomics assembly of...
GAGATAATTTGTAATTTCAGAGGATTCGTAACATATTGGGTATCAATTATAACAAAAATCCTGCTTCCCATAAGAAGTGGGTGGGGGAATTATGTACCTTTATCTAAGCTTAAATGAAAGAGCCGTGTTTTTTTATTCATTCCGTTCCGCCACGGTTCCGTCAGACTGTCGGATAAACGGACCTTTCACGCCCTCTTCCTGCCCGGACAAAACCACAGGAAACAAACCTCACCGGACGTCCGCTGTTTCCTGCCGGCAGGCGAAACTCCCACAACCTTCCGCCTCCTTTTGCCCAATGTATTACAACCTTCTGCAAAGGGCCATCCCTTCACAATTCTGTAAAAAAGCCTAAAATTTGCATCAGGTTACACAATTCTGTCGTATCTTTGCATGGTTGTTTAAACAATAATTCCATGATTGAACAATTCAGTTTTGACATTCAACTTATATTCGCGATTCTGAACGGAAAAGTTTCCGCAGCCATTAATCGCAAGCTGAGCCGGAATTTCCGACAGAACGGTATGGAAATCACTCCGGAACAATGGACCGTCCTGCTCTTCCTCTGGGAAAAAGACGGGGTAACGCAACAGGAACTCTGCAACGCCACCTTCAAGGACAAGCCCAGCATGACCCGATTGATTGACAATATGGAACGCCAGCATCTGGTTGTACGCATTTCGGACAAGAAAGACCGGCGTACCAACCTCATCCATCTGACAAAAACAGGAAAGGAACTGGAAGAGAAAGCACGCTTCATAGCCAACAAAACACTCAAGGAAGCCCTTCACGGATTAACACTGGAAGAGCTGAGAGTCAGCCAGGAGGTACTTCGCAAAATCTTCACGAATACGAAAAATTAAGCCGGCTGCCGAAAGGCAAAAAAGATATTTGGATATAATTCAGTTTTTTTTCTTGAAATAATTTTCTTGATAAAAGAATTATGCTTTAATTTGTAACCAAGAAAAATAAACCATAAAAATAGAAGACACACATGAAAAGCTTATTAAAAAATTTAGGAATGATATTGATTATCATTGGTGCAGTGGTTCTGATCGCTTGCTTTGCTATCGGCAACGTTAACAGCAACAACATCCTGGGAACTTCACTCGTTCTGATCATTGTCGGCCTGGTTGCTCATATCGTTCTGAACAAACGCATTGCTGAATAATCAGCTTTCAAGCAATAAAAAGAAGCTGTCTCTTCAATCCCGGAGACAGCTTCTTTTTTTATTGCATATTGTCAGATCAATCATTTCCGGAGTAATCAGTTTATATCCCTTTCCATGAATGTTGATAATCTCGATAGAATCATCTTCTTTCAGATGCTTACGCAGCTTCGTAATGTACACATCCATACTGCGGGCGTGAAGTAATTGTCGTCAATCCAGATGGTCTTCAGGGCAAAGTCACGCTGCAGAATTTCATTGGCGTGCGCACAAAGCAATCCCAGCAACTCTGATTCCTTGGTTGTAAGTTTGGTCTGCTTGTCACCGATAGACAGAATCTGCTTCTGAGTATCGAAGGTAAAACGACCGATTTTATAGATGTTGTTCTCCTTGCTGCGCTTACCCCGTACACGCGCAAAATAGCTTCAATACGGAAAGTCAGCTCTTCCATGCTGAAAGGTTTCGTTATATAATCATCGGCACCAATCTTGAATCCTTCCAGAATATCATCTTTCAGAGTTTTTGCAGTCAGGAAGATAATAGGAATTTCAGCATTTGCCTGTCTGATTTCCTGAGCCAGTACGAAACCGTCTTTCTTGGGCATCATCACATCCAGTACACACATATCATACTTATTCTTCAAAAAAGCCTTGTAACCGGCCTCACCATCAGGACAAAGTTCAGCTGAATAGCCCTTTGCCTGCAAATATTCTCTCAATAGCATGCCGAGGTTCTCATCATCCTCGCACAGCAAAATACGTAATTTTTCGTCCATATTATTCGTCTTTAAATAAAGGTAATACAATTATAAATCGGGTTCCCACATTCAGTTCACTTTCTGCACGTATCGTACCCTTATGATCGGTAATAATTTTTTTCACGTAAGCCAGTCCAAGTCCGAATCCCTTCACGTCATGCAGGTTTCCGGTATGAACACGGTAAAACTTGTCAAAATCTTCTTCAGATTTTCCTTCTTGATACCAATGCCATTATCTTCAATGGAGATGTGAAGTTTGCCTGATTCGTTCCAGGTCCGTACCTTGAGTTTCAGATCGCCTTCCGGTTTCTTATACTTCACGGCATTATCCAGCAAATTGAATATGACATTCGTAAAGTGCATTTCATCTACATAAACAATCGGATCTTCCGCATTCAATTCCGCATCAAGTGTTCCGTTGTACTTCTCAACCTTCAGCCGGAAGGTATTGATCACACCGTTGATCAGTTCGTTGGCATCTACTTCTTTCATCTTCAGCGTAGCCTTCTGACGCTCGAACATAGACATCTGCAAGACCTTCTCAACCTGGAATCTCAGACGCTTCGTTTCATCGTTTATCACTCCTGAAATATGCTTGAACATGGCAGGCGACTTTCCAACAGCCGGATCGTTCAGCATCTGTGCAGCCAGTGATATCGTAGATATCGGTGTCTTAACTCATGGGTCATGTTGTTGATAAAGTCATTCTTGATCTCGGTCAGCTTCTTCTGGCGGAAGATAATATAGATCGTAAATATAAAGGTTACCAACAGAACCAGCGTAAAGATGATGGAAGGTATCATAAATCTGACCGAACTGAAAATGTAATTATCTAAAGTCGGAAAGAATATGTTGACAAATCCCATCTTGGCCGGAGGATCATTCTCAAACAGTAAACGGGAATAAATCTTTTCGCTGTCATAAGCATAGTCCGAACAACGGTATACTTCCTTGCCGTCCCGGTCGGTCACTGAGAAATGATAAGGAATATCAATACCGTTATTCAGCAGTTCCGCTTTCAGAAAATGATCCAGTTGCTTAAAGTTGATACGTTCTTTCAACGGTTTGTCGCTGGACGTACGAAGAATGTTATATACCACTTCATCCAGCATGGCACGTTGATAAATATAACGTTCCTTCAAGATTTCCTGCAAACGGCGTGAAGTCTGAGGAATGTTCTTTCCGGTAGAAATAATCACCTTGGGCACATTAGCCGGACGCTCCATGATAGTCTTCAGTTCAAAAGAAGAAATCTGGGTTCCGTCAGGAGCCGTTACAGAAAACTGGTGATGTTCCGTCAGACTGGTTCCACCTCCATTCATCTGCTGTTGCTTCAATTGTTCGGAAAGACGAGCCGCACGTTCAGTTGCCGCCACATCCTTTTCCAGATATTTCTTGGTTTCCACCAATTCCAAATTGCGTGCAGCCTGTACCAGGCTACGGTTGACATTTTTCTTCAAACTGTCCCCGTCGCATCTTGACCATCTCTTCAATATAGCTCACCTGCAGATAAAGCAGACTTAAAAAAGAGAGAGCCATTACAACACCTAATATCCAAATAGTTGACTTTTTCATGAAGGCAAAATTAATAGCCTAATGCATTCATGCAACTGCACTTAACATGTTTTAAACCGGCATTCCTTTATATTAACAGAAACCTTCTTTTAACATCACAAAACAAATATCAAATGCCTTGCAGAGCACATCCTCATTGCAAAAATAATCAAATTTTAATCTAATAACAAATAAAAAGGATCAATTGTTTAAGTTTAGTTAAATAAAAAAGACCGTACTTTTTAAGAAATACGGCCTTTTTTATCTATAAAAACAACAACTATTACTATGCGTCTTCCTTTTCCTGTTCTTCGAACTCCTTCATCAGTTTGTTCTGAACATCGGTCGGAACCAGTTCATAGCTTGCAAACTTCATAATGAAGGAAGCACGACCTCCAGTCAAAGAACTCAATGCAGTGGAGTAATTGGACATTTCTTTCAAAGGTACTTTAGCAGCCAGTTTCTCATATCCCTTTTCACTGCTCATACCCATAATCATGCCTCTGCGGCCTTGCATATCGCTCATTACATCACCCAGCTTATCACTCGGAACGAATACTTCCACGTCATAGATCGGTTCCAGAATCTTCGGACCGGCATTGCGGAATGCTTCACTGAAGGCATTACGTCCGGCCAGCATAAAGGAGATTTCATTGGAATCTACCGGATGCATCTTTCCGTCATATACGATCACACGCACATCGCGGGCATACGAACCGGTCAGCGGTCCCTGCTCCATACGGCTCATGATACCTTTCAAGATAGCCGGCATGAAACGGGCATCAATAGCACCACCGACAACACTGTTAACAAATACCAATTTTCCGCCCCATTCCAGATCAATGGTTTCAGTACCCTTCACATTCATCTTATATTCCTGACCGTTGAAACGATAAACATCCGGAGCCGGCATACCTTCATAATAAGGTTCTACAATCAGGTGAACTTCACCAAACTGTCCGGCACCACCAGACTGTTTCTTATGACGGTAATCGGCACGTGCTGCTTGGTGATGGTTTCACGATAAGGAATCTTCGGTTCGTCAAACTGAATCTGCAGCTTTTCGTTGTTTTCCATACGCCATTTCAATGTACGCAAATGGAATTCTCCCTGACCATGAACAAGAATCTGTTTCAATTCCTTGGACTGTTCGACAACCCAAGTCGGATCTTCCTCACGCATACGATTCAGAATAGCCATCATCTTTTCTGTATCGGCTTCATTGACCGGACGGATTGCACGGATATATTTCGGATTCGGATATTTAATGAAGTTGAAACGGTTTTCACAATCCTTGCCATTCAGTGTGTTACCTGTTTTCACATCTTTCAGCTTCACGGTACAGCCAATATCACCGGCACGCAGTTCATCAACCTTCTCACGGTTAGCTCCTGCACAAACGAACAGCTGAGCCATACGTTCTTTCGAACCTCTGTCAGCATTATTCAGGTCATCACCTTCCCGAACGACACCGCTCATCACCTTGAAGTACTGTACATCACCAATGTGGGGTTCAACAGCTGTCTTGAAGAAATAAAGTGAAGTCGGAGCATTGGCTTCAGGAGGAACAGGAACACCACGAGTATTGTGCACTACCGGCATTTCATCAACAAAAGGAACAACATTTCCCAGGAATTCCATCAGACGGCGAACACCCATGTCCTTTCCGGCACATACGCAGAATACAGGGAACATACCTCTGGCAGCCAATCCCTTGCGAATACCTTCACGCATTTCATCTTCTGTCAGAGATTCAGATTCAAAGAATTTCTCCATCAGTGATTCATCGTGTTCAGCTGCAGCTTCCACCAAAGTCTTGTGCCAAGCCTGTGCTTTTTCCATTTCTTCAGCAGGAATATCTTCTATCGTAGGAGCACCACCTTCAGGACCCCATGAATATTTCTTCATCAAAAGTACGTCGATCAACGAATTGAAGTCCGGACCGGTAGCCAACGGATACTGAACCGGAACAACCTTAGAACCGTAATTTTCTTTCAACTGTTCAAGTACATGATCGAAATCACACTTCTCACTATCCAACTGGTTTACCAGGAAAATTACCGGTTTACCCAGCTTTTCGGTATAACGGAAGTGATTCTGTGTTCCTACTTCCGGACCATACTGTCCATTCAAAAGCAGGATAGCTGTATCTGTTACATTCAGTGCAGTAATAGCAGCTCCCCACAAAATCGTCACTACCCGGACAATCAATAATATTCAGTTTTTTTGCCATTCCATTCTACATGATACACAGTAGAGAATACCGAGTAACCATACTCCTGCTCTACCGGAAAATAATCGCTGACTGTATTTTTGGCAGTGATTCTGCCGCGACGTTTTATGATACCACTCTCATAGAGCAGCGCTTCTGTGAGGGTGGTTTTACCTGAGCCATCATTGCCAAGGAGAGCAATGTTCTTAATTTCGTTGGTCTGATATACTTTCATGGTATTTCAAGATTTAATTTATAAACGAAAGGATATGCTTTTCATATCTCTTTTAAACGAGGCGCAAATTAGAAATTAATGTTTAGAAATGCAATAAATGCTTCCGTGTTACTAAACTATGTTCTTAGGCACAAACACAAACAAATCGCATCAAACCATACCATATAACAGGAAGAAACAACCTCCCCACCGTTGCGTGCCCGCCGAAATAACCTTACCTTTGCACCGGAACAACACTATATATTTTATGGCTGGTATCTATCTTCATATTCCATTCTGCAAACGCCGCTGCATTTATTGCGATTTCTTCTCGACCACACAGCCGACAAACGCCGGGAATACATACAGGCTTTATGCCGGGAACTGGAGATGCGCAAAGATTATCTTCAGGGAGAAGACATAGAAACCATCTATCTGGGAGGAGGTACTCCCTCACAACTGGAAAAGGAAGATTTCGAACAACTGTTTGAAACGATCTTCCGCATATATCCGGTCAACGACCAGGCTGAAATCACACTGGAGGCCAATCCGGACGATCTGACACCGGAATATCTTAAAATGCTCAGCCAACAACCGTTCAACCGCCTCAGCATGGGGATACAGACATTCAATGAACATACACTGAAACTGCTTCATCGCCGCCATACAGCCCAACAGCCATAGAGCTTTTTACCAAAGCCGCGAGGCAGGCTTCCGGAACATCAGCATCGACCTGATGTACGGTCTGCCCGGTGAGACCACCGAAGGCTGGGAATATGATCTTCAGCAGGCACTCCAGTTACAGCCTGAACACATCTCAGCCTATCATCTGATTTACGAAGAGAATACTGCGTTGTGGACACTCCGGGAACAGCATCGTGTGGAAGAAGCCGATGAAGACTTGAGTGTCACGTTGTTCAAGCAACTCATTCATCGGCTGAAGGAGCATGGATACCAGCACTATGAAATATCCAATTTCTCGCTTCCGGGCTTTCATTCCCGTCATAATTCCAGCTATTGGACCGGCAAGAAATACCTGGGATGCGGACCTTCTGCTCATTCATACAATGGTACCTCCCGCCAATGGAACATTGCTTCACTGGATAAATACATAGCAGGTATAAACAATCATGCTCCTATTTATGAGATAGAGAACCTTGACCTGTACACCCGTTATAACGACTTTGTCATTACGACCATCCGTACTTCTGCAGGAATGTCACTTACTCTGCTGAAAAATACTTTTGGTGATACTTTGTACAACTACTGCCTGCGCATGGCTCGTCCTCATTTAAACCAAGGCACACTGGAGATAACCAATAACACACTCAAACTGACGGAAGCAGGCATCTTTATCTCCGATGGCATCATGAGTGACATGCTTTGGGTGGACTGATTCTGCCTTATAAACAACTGGCAACCTTTCATCACCTCAATAAAAAACGGAACTGCACGTTGCAAAATCCCGGGCATATCAGGTAATCAGCCAACTGAAAGTCACACTCAAAGAGGTAGATATTGACATTATATCTATACGGGAAAGAATAAAGGATATGTCGTTTTTTTAGTTTATTCACACTTTACCCATAGGGGGAAACCTCCGATCTTGAGTTTTAATGGCAGAAACCATAAAAAACAAGATTATGAAACAAAGCAAAAAACTGATGGCACTTCCCCTCTTCTATGCATTGATGCTGACTGCATGCAATAACAACAACAGCATTCCAAGCAGCTATATCGGATTCAAGAATACGCAACAAACCATCACTTACGATCCGGCACAGGACATTCAGACTTTCTCCGTCACCATCATTTCAGGAGAGAAAATGACTGAAGACACCCGACTTTCCATCAGATGCTCCGGACAAAGCTTTGCACATCCTGAAGACAACAATCCTATCTTCCCGAAGGGAAAAAAGAACTGAGCTTCAACATCAAGCTAAATCCTAAAAAGATAAATGTACCGTTTCTGCATATCAGCTGTACACCTCAGGTTAAAGATTCACAAACGACCAAAATGACTGTGGCATTAAAAAGGAAATAATGCAAATGAAACACGACAATCCAACCCTATAAAAAAGAAGAAAGACGCGTCAGGAAGCTTTCAAAAGCTCTCTACGCGTCTTTCTCAGTACAGCCTCAACAGGTAAAATCCAATTTATTTAGCCAGGCTATATACAATATCCATAATCTGCTTACCCAGTTCATCAGCAGCCTCCATGGTTGAAGCTTCTGAATAAACACGGATAATCGGTTCTGTATTACTCTTACGCAGATGTACCATTTGTCGGGGAAATCAATTTTTACACCATCAATGTCATTGATTTCTTCGTTCTTATACAGTTCTTTCACCTTGGCAAGGATAGCATCTACATCAGTTTCCGGAGTCAGGTCAATGCGATTCTTCGCAATGAAATAGTTCGGATAAGAAGCACGGAGTTCCGTAACTTTCTTGCCTTCGTGTGCCAGATGACTCAGGAACAAAGCAATACCTACCAGAGCATCACGGCCATAGTGAGAAGCAGGATAGATTACCCCACCATTACCTTCACCACCGATTACTGCATGAGTAGCCTTCATCTTGGCAACCACATTCACTTCACCTACGGCAGAAGCATTGTATTCCATACCATACTTGCGGGTTACATCACGCAATGCACGGGTTGAACTCAAGTTAGAAACGGTATTACCCGGAGTGTGTTTCAATACATAATCAGCTACTGTAACCAGTGTATATTCTTCACCGTACATGGTTCCGTCTTCGCAGATCATTGCCAGACGGTCTACATCCGGATCAACAACAAAAGCAACATCAGCCTTTCCGCTCTTCATCAGGTTCATGATATCGCCCAGATTCTTTTCAAGCGGTTCCGGATTATGCTGGAAGTTTCCTGTAGCTCGCAATACAGTTTTTCTACATGTTTCACGCCCAGCTGTTCCAACAACTGCGGAAGAACGATACCTCCAACAGAGTTTACACAGTCAATAGCCACATGGAAGTCTGCCTTGCGGATTGCTTCTACGTCTACCAGATCCAATGCCAGCACGCTGTCAATGTGCTTCTGGTTATAAGAATTATCTTCCGTATACTTGCCAGATGATCTACATCAGCAAACTCAAAAGCTTCAGCTTCTGCGATACGGAGAACTTCATTTCCTTCTTCCTTATTCAGGAATTCCCCATGTTCATTCAGCAGTTTCAATGCATTCCACTGCTTTGGATTATGGCTTGCAGTCAAGATTATACCACCACAAGCACCTTCCATAGTAACAGCCAGTTCTGTGGTAGGAGTAGAAGCCAGACCGATGTTTACTACATCAAATCCCATCCCCATCAATGTTCCACATACCACATTTTTCACCATTTCGCCAGAGATACGGGCATCACGTCCGACAACGATTTTGTTACTCTTTACCGAGGTTGTCTTACGAATCAGCGTAGCGTAAGCCGAAGTAAACTTTACAATATCCAGCGGATTCAGCCTTCGCCGGCATGGCCTCCGATAGTTCCACGAATACCGGAAATAGATTTAATTAAAGTCATAATATAAAATATTAGCGTCCAAGGTTATATGTTATTTCGTAGTAACAAGGGTAAACATAGCGTGAAGCCGTTACGGTTCCTGCACTATGAGGCACCAGCAGGCGTACACGTGCTACGTCTTCCGATGAATTGGTACGAGAAGGTTTCAGATACTGCAAGGGTAACAACCAGCCTGTCGGTACAGAAGTCTGCTCGTAAGTATCATACATCTGAGAAACACCTGAGAAGGTTCCAGAATAAGAAGTTCCGCTGACTGTCAGCTTGAATTCTTCAGGATATCCCCAATAAGTCGGGTTATTGATATGCATATTTGCCGTCAGCGTATCACCGGCTTCCATCTGAATATCATCATTACGTGTCTGCAATGCCATTTCCACGAAGCGGGATTCTATATAATAAGTTCCGTCCGTCAATGGGGAACCGACTCCGCGCTGCATTACATTCATGTAAACTCCGCTCTCCTTGAAAAGCACATATTCATTATCTGCCAGCGTCATGGTATCCTGTGAGAAGAACGTATTCTCGTCGATTACCTTGATGTCATTCTCCAAAAGATACTTGTTGATGGCATCAGCTTCCTCTTCTTTCTTTTCAGCATACGTCTTATCATTATTACAACTCTGCATACCCAACGCTGCAAGGGCAAGCATAAAAAACAGGTGTATTCTTTTCATTTTCTTACTTATTAACGACGGCAAAAATAATAAATTGCTTTTTATCCGCACGTTTTTTTTTTATTCTATTATTTTTTTTTAATAACTAATTTTTCAATAATAAATCTTCATACTTCACCAGTGCCCGTTTAAAGAGTTCTACGGCTTCCTCCATGGTTCCGTAAAACTCTCCGCCTGAAGCATTCAGATGACCGCCTCCATTGAAGAACTCAGCAGCTACCTTATTACAGGGGAAATTTCCCACAGAGCGCAGAGAAACCTTGATCATATTCTTGTCGCTGTCCTCACGCAGAAAGACTGAGAAGCAG
>ENA-OQAN01001418-OQAN01001418.1-human-gut-metagenome-genome-assembly--contig:-NODE-1418-length-10421-cov-1.622207_pt1 | contig 10421 bp, 12 predicted proteins | sample MGYA00242735_ERZ504527 | MGnify/ENA primary metagenome ERZ504527 (study PRJEB26092, sample SAMD00036230) | human gut metagenome | host: Homo sapiens | study: EMG produced TPA metagenomics assembly of...
AAACTTGTACTACGCAAAGGACTGGATGCAGGGACTGCATTTCGAAAATTTTATCTATTGATATTGCCGATATCGATATAGGTCGTAATATTGGAGCATCTTTACAGATAGATCAGGCCAATGCTGATAAAAATATTGCACAAGCCAAAGCTGAGGAACGCCGTGCAATGGCTGTTGCTTTGGAACAGGAAATGAAAGCAAAAGCAGAAGAAGCCCGTGCCAATGTAATACAGGCTGAAGCCGAAGTTCCAAAGGCTATGGCAGAAGCTTTCCGTACCGGCAATTTGGGAATCATGGATTATTACCGGATGAAAAATATTCAGGCAGATACAGATATGAGAAGCAGTATCGCCCGCCCGGATGCAAATCCTGCAGGACATGAACCGATAGGTAAATAATCATTATCATATAATAGCAAAAACTCAACTAACTAAATAAAAAAGAATATTATGAAAAAGTACTTTCCACCCTCAGAACTGATTATAAATGAAGATGGTTCGGTATTTCATCTTCACGTAAAGCCGGAACATCTGGCCGATAAAGTTATCCTTGTGGGAGACCCCGGACGAGTAGCTCTAGTAGCATCGCATTTCGAAACAAAGGAATGTGAGGTAGAAAGCCGTGAATTCCGTACCATAACCGGAACATATAAAGGGAAACGTATTACAGTCACTTCTACCGGTATCGGATGCGACAACGTAGATATTGTTATGAACGAACTGGATGCATTGGCTAATATCAACTTTCAGACTCGTGAAGAAAATGACAACTTCCGGCAACTGGAAATCGTACGTATCGGTACTTGTGGAGGATTACAACCTTATACTCCCGTGGGAACTTATATATGCTCTGAAATCTCTGTAGGGTTCGACGGACTGCTAAACTTCTACGAAGGAAGGAATGCAGTTTGCGACCTTCCGATGGAACGTGCCCTTTTAAATCACTTGGGATGGAGCGGAAACCTCTGTGCACCGGCTCCTTACGTTATCCATGCCAACAAGGAACTGGTTGAGCGTATTGCCGGAACAGATATGGTACGCGGCGTTACAGTAGCTTGTGGAGGTTTCTTCGGTCCACAAGGCAGACAGCTCCGCATTCCACTTGCCGACCCTCACCAGAATGAAAAGATTGAAAGTTTCGATATCAGGGTCATCGCATAACCAACTTCGAAATGGAAAGTTCAGCACTTGCAGGCTTGCACGTCTGCAAGGACATAAAGCTACCACTGTCTGCATGGTTATAGCCAATCGCGTAGCCAAAGAAGCCAATACAGGATATAAAAACAAAATAGACGACTGATAAAGACAGTGCTTGAGCGAATCTGATATTTATAATTCTTCTTTTTTTTTATATATACAGGTTCCTCTGTTTATTGCAGAGGAACCTGTTTTGTCAAAAAAACAACAGCTATTTAGAATATTTATGGAAGCAAGTTTTAAACAAGATAGCAAACTAAACAAAGCAGAACGATATCAATTTTTTCTTACACAACTTACACCCCTTATAGAAGGTGAAAGAAACGAAGTCAGTGTATTGGCGAATACCAGTGCGGCCTTAAAGGAAGCTTTCGGCTTTTTCTGGGTAGGTTTCTATCTGGTACATGACGGTGAGCTTCATTTGGGGCCTTTTCAGGGCAGTGTAGCCTGTTATCGTATTAAAAAAGGACGTGGAGTATGCGGCACAGCATGGTCGGAAGCCCGTACACAAGTTGTACCCGATGTAGATCAATTCCCAGGACATATCGCCTGTAGTTCGCTTTCCCGTTCGGAAATTGTTGTTCCGATAATAGTGAATGGAGAAGTAAAAGGAGTATTGGATATCGACAGTGATCAGCTTGATACGTTCGATGAAACTGACCGGGTTTATCTTGAAAAAGTAGTAGACCTTCTTATCAGAGAACTTTACACTCAAAAATAATTATCACCCAAACTTTTCCGGATATAAGCTGAAAAGCCGTATCTTTGTGTGATTTAAAAGCAAAAGACATCGTGAATATACAACAAACAGAAGATACTATTTGTGCCATTGCTACCGCACAAGGCGGAGCAATCGGTACGATCCGTGTTTCGGGTGCTCAGGCTATAGCCATAACCGACCGTATTTTTACTCCAATATCAGGAAAACCTCTGACAGAACGTAAGCCATATACTCTGACATTCGGACATATTCTTTCGCCTGCAGGTGAGATAATAGACGAAGTATTGGTAAGCCTTTTTCGTGCTCCTCATTCTTATACAGGTGAAGATTCTGTAGAAATATCTTGCCATGGATCATCATATATTCTGCAACAAGTAATGCAGCTCCTTATTAAGAATGGATGTCGTGCTGCGGGACCAGGTGAATATACTCAACGTGCCTTTTTGAATGGTAAAATGGACTTGAGTCAGGCTGAAGCAGTTGCAGACCTGATTGCCTCGACTTCTGCCGCTACACATCGTATGGCAATGAATCAGATGCGTGGAGGATTCAGTCGTGAATTATCTGCTTTAAGAGAGAAACTGCTCCATCTGACTTCACTCATGGAGTTGGAGTTAGACTTTAGCGACCACGAAGAACTGGAATTTGCAGATCGTTCGGAACTGGAAGAAATAGCTCAACAAATTGAACAAGTTATCAGCCATCTGGTAGATACATTTAGTGTCGGTAATGCTCTGAAAAATGGTGTACCGGTTGCCATCGTAGGAGAAACCAATGCAGGAAAGTCTACCCTATTGAATGCTCTCCTGAATGAAGAACGTGCTATCGTGAGCGACATCCACGGTACAACACGTGATGTTATCGAGGACACTATGAATTTAGGTGGTGTCACTTTCCGCTTCATTGATACAGCCGGTATCCGTGAAACGACTGATACCATCGAAAGTTTAGGAATTGAACGAAGTTTCCAGAAACTGGAACAGGCAAATATCGTACTATGGGTTATCGATGCAACCTGTGCAGAAGAACAATACCACCAATTGGCCGAAAAGATTCTACCACGCTGCCAAGGCAAGCACCTGGTAATTGTACTCAACAAGACGGATCTGCTTCCGTTAACAGAAAAAAGTTTATCTTGTTCAGTAACTGATACTACGGCATCGATGCATAAGCCAATAGATGATCTGAAAGCTATTCTCCCTGATTTGCCTGAAGATGCTTGTGTCATTTCCCTTTCAGCCAAGCAGAAAGAGGGCCTTTCTCTACTTCAGAAGCAGTTGGTGGACTTCGCTGCCCTACCCGACCTTTCACAAAATGATGTGGTAGTCAGCAACATTCGTCACTATGAAGCACTAAGTCGTGCACTGGAAGCTATTCATCGCGTACAAGACGGACTGACCATGCAACTTTCTGGTGATTTGGTAAGTCAGGATTTACGTGAATGTCTTTTCCATCTGGCTGAAATTGTTGGTGGAGAAATCACTAACGATGAGGTATTGGGGAATATATTTAAGCACTTCTGCATAGGCAAGTGATGGCTTGGAAACAGCCGTAACTAACCATAATCATTTAGAATAAAGTCGCTGTATATCAGCAACTTTTTCTGTTTTAACACTTTCCAGTCCGTATTTGGAAGTAACGGTTTTTATCCATATTTTTCTATCATATTTCTACCGCGACGGAAATTCACGGTTAGCCCGAATGTCACAGTAACGCATTAGTTGACGTGTGTTGACAATGGTTTACATGTGTAGACAAAAAGGGAAATTAAAAAACAGAGAAAATGATATAGAAAATATGGAAGTAAAGAGAATTTGTCAATGGTGCGGCAAACCGTTCATTGCACAGAAAACAACGACCTGTTATTGTAGCCCTCAATGCTCGAAGCGAGGTTACAAACATCGTATCAAGGAGCGCAAAATGGAACTGCGCCACATTCAGGAAATGCAGGAGCTGCGCTCCAGTTTGGAGCAGCAAGAATATTTCACTTTCTCGCAGGCTGCTCGATTGATGGGCGTGAGCCGTCAGTACATTTATAAATTAGTCAAAGAGGATAAACTTAGAGCATCCCGAATTAGCGGAAGAATGGCTTTGGTAAGGCGTGCAGACATAGAGTTAATGCTCAAAAGCAAACCTTACGAACGACTGGTTGCAAAAAACGACTTCGACATCACCGAGTATTACACTGCTGAAGAAATTGCAGAGAAATATAAGTCAACGCCAAATGGGTGTGGACTTACACACGGCAACATAAAGTGCCGAAAGTGAGAATCCGCCAGTTCAACTATTACAGCAAGAAACATATCGATGCCGCCTTTGCCAAATACGAGGTGGATTCCGACCTGACCGAATGGTACACGCCCGAAGAGATTCAGGAGAAGTACGGCATGACACGTGTCGCCATCCGTTCGCAGGTGTATCGGAACAACATTCCATCCAAGAAGGAGCATGGGCAGATATTCTACTCCAAGCTCCACTTCGACCTCTCGAAGAGTTCCGAACAGGAGAGCAAGGCGGAATACTACACCGTCAAGGAGGCAATGGAGAAATTCAAGCTCTCTCGTGATTCGGTTTACGGTATTCTGCAATTCCATCAGATCAACCGTGAGAAGAACGGACGGTTCGTCAGATTCCTGAAAGTGGAGTTTGACCGGGTAATGGGTGTCCGCAAATAGTCTAATTTATGACTATCCGTAAATTATTCAAAAATTAATCCCTGCTGTAGGTAATCTGCATGATTACATTATAGAGTTTCGCCGACGAATTAATAATAACCATAAAAATATAACATTATGCATGAATGCAAGACCGTGACATTAAGGACACGTCCGCTAAAAGGTAGGATGATGTCTTTCTATCTGGATTATTATCCGGGGTATCGAGACAAAGAGACAATGAAAGTTATCCGTCATGAATCGCTTGGTATTTATATCTATGCCAATCCGAGAAACAAACGTGAACAGAATTTCAACGAGGTAATGACCGAGAAAGCCGAAGCCATCCGTTGCCGCAGGTTCGAGTCGGTAGTCAATGAACGGTATGACTTCTTTGACAAGTACAAACTCAAGGCAGACTTTCTGGAGTATTATCGCAAGCAGCTCCGTAAGCATGACCAGAAATGGGAGTTTGTCTATCTGCATTTCAGTAACTTCGTACATGGTAAATGCACCTTTGAAGAGATTGACATCGACCTCTGTAACAAGTTTCGAGAATATCTGCTGAGTGCCAAGAAGCTAAGGCGTAACGGACGTATCACACGGAACTCCGCATCAGGATACTGGTCTACTTTCAGAGGTTTCCTGAAAATACTCTATCGTAATGGGATGATAAAGACCAATGTCAATGATTTCTTGGAAAAGATAGAGACAGAAGATGTAATGAAAGAGGCCCTGTCAGTTGAGGAATTGTACAAATTGGCTGAGACACCTTGCAAGAAACCTATTCTGAAAACGGCATCGCTGTTTTCCTGTATGACCAGCTTGCGCATCAGTGACATTCTCTCGCTATGTTGGGAAGACATCGTAGACTATTCTGCCGGTGGGAAATGCGTACACATCATTACGCAAAAGAACAAGGCGGAAGACATCATTCCCATCAGCGAAGAAGCTTTGGGATTGATTGGCTATAATTCTGAAAAGAAAGGTTTGGTATTCAAGGGGCTTATGCGCAGTTGGACGCAAATACCGATGAAAGAATGGATTCGTTCTGCCGGAATTACCAAGAACATAACATTTCACTCGTATCGTAGAACATTTGCGACGCTACAAGCAGCTGCTGGGACGGACATCCGCACCATACAAAGCATCATGGCGCATAAGAGTATCACCACCACTCAAAGGTATATCAAAGTCGTGGATGCCAACAAACGTGAAGCCAGCAAGAAAATCACCCTGACACGGCAAGACTGACAGCTGCTTTGTCCTCGATTTCTGCGGTCAGAGTATGATTTTTTACCTAAAATCATACTCTGACAGTGATATTTAGCATGATACGTAGTAACTATCAGTCTCTTTATTGCAACTATCTGGAATATCGATTATATCTTTAGCGCGAAACGATTCCAAATACTTGCAGACCATGACGAATAAAAAACAAATTCAGACTAAAAAGATAAGTTTTATCCTCGCACTGTCCGTTATCATTTATGCGGCCATAGATACTTATCTTTTCCTTTGCCATGATATCAATATCATGCGCATAACGACTCCTGTCATCCTTGGACTGGTAATAGCTATCATATTGTGCGGACTCCTGCGCAAATTTTTCTATAAATGGCTGACAAAAAATCCTATCAACTTCTCTTTGGGCGAGCCATCTACCTATTGTAGAATCAGAGAACGCCATAAAATCTATGGATGCTACTGAGACACTGCCCATCGAGCAACCGATGAATTTGCCTGAACAGGAGTGTCCTCCATCTCAACAGTCGAATCAAGATACTGTAAACTCTGATTGTCCGCAAGATTCTCATTTGAATAAATATGATTCCATATTGGTGGAACACAAAAAGAAAGAGATTGAAAGGCAAGCGGAAATCATGGATGCGATTCGGGAATATGTAACCGTCAAGACTGCCCCCTATCTCTCCAAAGAGGATATTGCCACCCTCATTTCCAATATAGAGTATATGGCTTACGATCAACCTGAGTCATATAAACCGATTCGTTCCAATATAGACAATCCGCTGAGGTCGCCTGGACTTCGCCATTTGGCATGGAATGTCGGTGAACGCTTGGGAGTACCCTTGGCGAAAAGAGCCGTTTTTATCAAAGAATCATTTCCATACGAACTCGTAAACGCGACCCTTGAATATCTTAAACTTAATTTACGGGATAATGTTCCAAGCCAGATTCCCATTGATGTACCAGATAAAGGCGACTATCGCTTCCATTTAGATGTAGATAATGATGACTCGCAATAAAAAAGTATGCAGACGAAATAATTAATCCGGTCTGTATTGTTCTGCAAGGTTTCATTGAGTTGGTTCGCAGCATGTTAAACGATTAAAATAGTCATAATATGGAAAAAGACCAACTGACATTCAACGACCTGCCGAATGTGGTAGGCGAACTATGCGACAGAATCGCAAGTATGGAAAACCTGCTTACGGAGAAACTTTCCAAGCAGTACGAAACCAAAGAGAACACGCACGTCCCCATGACCGTACAGGAGGCTTGCAACTATCTTAAAATGCCGTTGTCGACCTTTTATTACAAGTCAAGAAAGACGATATTCCGGTTATAAAACAGGGAAAGCATCTCTACATCTATCGTGACGAACTGGATAGATGGCTGGAATCTTCCCGGAAGAATCCGGCTCCGCAAAGTTTCGAGGACGAGATGAGTCTTTGCTCGCCTCCCATCGCCGTAAACCGAACCCTAAAAACTGGTAGCGATGGAAAAGACAGACACTATTATTCTTTCTCCTGAAGAATTGGCCGCTTATATGGCGGAGTCAACAATAAGCGTAACAAGTACATACGAACACTCCCCGGTGGTTCTGATGGTGGACGATACTGTTATCGGAACATTGGGAAACTTCAGTGCTTCCATCGGAAAAGCCAAAAGCAAGAAAACTTTCAACGTTTCAGCCATTGTCGCATCGGCGTTGAATAACAGCACCGTACTTCATTACCGGTCTACATTTCCCGAAAATAAGCGGAAGATTCTATACATAGACACAGAGCAGGGGCGGTATCATTGCCAGCAGGTATTGAAGCGCATCTTACGTTTGGCCGACTTGCCGGAATACAAGAATCCGGATAATCTGATTATGCTGGCTCTGCGCAAGTTTTCCCCTAAACTACGTCTGGCGATAGTCGAACAGGCCATTGGCACAATACCGGATTTGGGATTGGTCATCATAGATGGCATTCGTGATTTCCTTTACGACATCAATTCCTCCAGTGAATCCACCGACATCATCTCCAAATTCATGCAGTGGACGGATGACAGGCAAATCCATATCCATACCGTCTTGCATCAGAACAAGAATGATGAGCATGCCCGTGGTCACATCGGCACGGAACTCAATAACAAAGCGGAAACCATCATGCAGGTCGAAGTGGACAAAGAGGACAAGACTGTAAGCGTGGTCGAAGCCGTCCATATCCGTGACCGCGAGTTTGAACCTTTCGCTTTCCGCATAAACGAGGAAGCCATGCCCGAACCGGTAGAGTCCTATCTGCCCAAAGAGAAGAAGACCGGACGACCAACCAAAGGACCGTTCGATCCGGACAAGGAGATTCCAAAGAATGTACATCGTCCAGCATTGGATGCCGTTTTTGCCAATGGAAACATCAGCAATTACGATGATTATATAGAACGCTTGAAAGAGGGTTACGGATTACAGGGTATAAAACTCGGTTATAACAAGGCGGTAAAGGTCGCAACATTGCTAAGCGACAAACAAATGGTTATAAAAGAAGGGAAAGATTATGCCTTCAATCCAGAATACCATTATTGAGTTCAACTTTACTTTATTGTCGGGGCGTATATATAAGAATAAAGCAAAGTCGGCAGGAAGACATCATGTGAGATATTCATATTCTCCCCTCTTTTAGAGGCTCATATCATCTATGTTTCCTGTCTGAGTGCCAGTTACTATACGCATCCTATATGCGTGTCGGGAAACATCAACAGGCAACTGTTGCGAGATATGCCAAGGTATAACCTCACCGCGTTACGGTTGTACATTGGCGCTCTCGCCTGCTCAGTTCCCTCGCCGGTGCGGTACTCGCAAGCTCGCACCTATCAACCATTATAAAACGACTTCGAATGAAAGAAGACTATTGAAAATACATCGGACTCCTCGAAAAGAAACCAGAAGTGTCTTTATCGGAGCTAAAAGTCACTTCTTACTCAGAAGGAGCATATAAAATCACTGGCCGGACAATGCGGTATGACTGTAAGTGACTACATATTATCACGTGCGTATAACTTCAAGCCCAAAGCAAGGCTCCACGAAAGAAAGAAGCGGTACTTGTTGCAGAATCTGGACGATTGTCGGTCAGACCTCGTAAAATACACCTCCGCCCTACACGGAATGTCTACAAAGCAGCGCATGGCAATGTTCAATCAGATTCCGTTTATGGTGGGCTGGCTGAAAGAATTAGGCAATGTAGCCGAAAGTGTCTGCCAGTTCCTGAGTGCAGTAAAAGAGAAGAATAAAATTCCGTCTAACCCAAAATCCGAAGAAGAATGATTGCAAAAGCCAAAGCCATATCGCACGGTATAAACGACATCCGTTACATTACCGGCGAATCACAGCATAAAAAGCATCCGGAGAAAATCTATCGGGTATTGGACAATCTGTTGCCCTCAGAACCGGACGCTATGGGAATATGGAACTCCATGCAGTTGACCCTATCCCAATATCGGCCTATAAAGAATTCCATAATCAGAATAGAGTTGAGTCCATCGCCTGAGCATACCCAATTCTATGACATCGAAGATTGGCAAAATCTTTGGCAGGAATTCGCCGAGGAGTTCGACAAACTGGTGATTACCGGCAAGGATGGAAAAGTCCGTTCCCGTCCGACCAATTTGGCGGGTAGCAAATACTCGGTTTGGCTTCATACGGAATCTAAAGGCGAAGTTCCCCACCTTCATGCCGCAGTTTGCCGTTTGGATGAAGACGGCAATATCAACAACGACCACAACATTCATCTTCGTGCGCAACGTGCTGCCGAGCGAGTGGCAAAAAAACGAGGCTGGACGACTGCGGCACAAGTCCGAAATCGCAACATGCCACAAGTGAACCGAGACTGCATGAATGTATTGAAAGCAATGCCATCGTGGTCATGGGATGAGTACAAGAATGCTCTTATACGGAAAGGTTATACCGTCCATGAAAGAGAGGACAAGAAAGGTATTCTTCGTGGATATGCCCTCATGAATGGAAACACCAAATACAAGGCTTCAGAATTGGGAATCGGCAGGAACCTGATGGTCTCGAAACTTCCTACGACATGGAAGAAACTGCACCATCAGCCAGCTACCGTCATTAGAAATAATACTCCCCAAACCGTTCAACAAGCAGCGATACATAAGGTTGCTCCTATTGACTATACCCAATATCTCACAGATTGTCAGGATATGATTTCCTATACCCTCAGTCATGAAGGAAAGGATTACAAATTCTATATCCCGGAAAAAGTACTTGACTGTTTCAATGACGAGTTTGATTACAGGTTTATTGCCAACTGTCAAGAACTTACCGATATGGCTGTAGCTATATTTGTCGGACTGCTTGATACGCCAAATGTAGCGACTGGAGGTAGTGGCGGAGGTTCGCAAAGCGATCTTCCGTGGAGAGACAAGGACGAAGACGATTTACAATGGGCTCGCAGATGCGCTCGTGCTGCCAGCCGCTTAATAGGAAAAAAGCCGAAAACAAGATTAAAACGCTAAGCCCATGAAAAAGAAATTTGATTTTTCCGCAGAAATGAGTGAAGTGGAATCCATAAAAACCACTCCCAAGAATGAATATCTGGAAGAAGAAAA
>ENA-OQAN01001420-OQAN01001420.1-human-gut-metagenome-genome-assembly--contig:-NODE-1420-length-10413-cov-2.578262_pt1 | contig 10413 bp, 8 predicted proteins | sample MGYA00242735_ERZ504527 | MGnify/ENA primary metagenome ERZ504527 (study PRJEB26092, sample SAMD00036230) | human gut metagenome | host: Homo sapiens | study: EMG produced TPA metagenomics assembly of...
CAAATTGCTCCATGATTGAAAAAATTCCTCCAAAAGGTGTGAGTTTTTCAGATTTTATTTGTACCTTTGCCATGTCTTGTTACGATTTACGCTTGTTTTGATTTGCAACACTAAGATAAGTGAAAAAATCTGACATGCAAATCCTGAGCAACTTTTTGTTGCTCAGGAACTTATAAATAAAGTTAAATCAAAGTGTTGCGGAATTAAGGGTAGATTTTTCCGTCGTGTACTACTGCAATGCGCACCAGACTATAACGGAAGTTTTCCTGAAGTGCGAGATGGATTCCTACTACATTGATGACCAGGCACAGCACATAGATAATAACCGGTATGCCGTACATCAGGAAGAAAGAACCGTCTTCCGAAAACAGATGTTCGATATGGTCTACAAAAAGCAGGATAGTAAGATGCAGTGATGAAAGTATTACGATGGTTTTTGCTTCCAGAACAAAAGAAAAACAGTTTCTCAGATGCAGCCGTTCTTGCAGTTCCTTGTAGATTTCGGGAGCTGTGATATGGATGAATGCCACAATGAGCAGCAACAGCTCCAGTATGGGAGTAATGCTTCCGTATGGAATAAATTTGTAGCCTGTAAACAGGCGAAGTACGAAGCAGGAACCTATGCCTATACTACCTAGCAGAAGGAAAAAATTCAGATCCTTCAGGCGTACAATGCCGTATAACAGCAGACCGAGCAGACTATAAAACCTATTCCCAGCACTATTGTATTTTGGAAAAAATGCAAACATATCAGTGTTGCTATGATAGGCAACAGTCCGAGCGATACTATCTTGTTTCTGTATTTTAATATAAGTTTCATCATCTGCCGTGGTCTTTTTTATAGGTGTAACAAGGTTCTTTTCCGAATTGTTCACTTATAGCGGATGTGTTTTTCGGCATGATAGGAAGAACGTACCAGCGGACCGCTTTCTACTGTGGCAAATCCTTTCTTTTCTCCGGTTTCCTTGTAGCGGGCAAATTGTTCGGGTGTGACATACTCGTGAACGGGATAATGTTTCCGGCTCGGCTGGAGATATTGTCCAATGGTGAGAATGCGGCAGCCGTTTGCCAGCAGGTCGTCCATGGTCTGTTCTACTTCTTCAGGAGTTTCTCCCAGTCCTACCATGATGCCCGACTTGGTCGTTATTCCACTCTCGGCTATCTGGCGGATAACCTCCAGACTTCGGTCGTAGGTTGCCACGCTTCTTACCAGCGGCTGATGCGGCGTACGGTTTCCATGTTGTGTGAAATAATATCGGGACGGGCGTCGGTTACCATGCGGATCAGTTCTTCCCTGCTTGAAAGTCGGGATGAGTGTTTCCAGTGTTGTATTCGGATTGACTTCTTTTATCGCTTTGATTGTGGCAGCCCAGTGAGCTGCTCCCAGATCAGGCAGATCGTCGCGGTCTACCGAGGTGACAACGGCATGATCCAGTTTCATCAGACGGACCGATTCGGCTACCCGTTCAGGCTCCTGAGTGTCGAGCGGAAGCGGTTTCCCGCTGAGGGTGTTACAGAATTTGCATGAGCGGGTACAGATAGCACCACCTATCATGAAAGTAGCCGTTCCTTTTCCCCAGCATTCGCCCAGATTCGGACAACGGCCGCTGCTGCATATCGTATGCAGTTTATGCGTATCGACAATGCGTTTTGTATCGGTATAGCGTGCATTGGTTCCGATAGTTATTTTCAGCCATTCAGGCTTTTTTACGTGTTCCATAGTATATTGGTCTAAGAATGAGAAATGAGGAATTAAAAACCGCCGCCTTGTATCGGCAGTAGAATTTTTAATTCCTCATGACTCTCAATGTATGATTATGATGTTTATTTCAGCTTTTCGATAAAGAAGTTGGCTACACGGTTCATCAGATGATTGCGTGTGTTGCCGCCGAAGATGCTGTGATTGCGGTTGGTATATACCTGCATGTCGAACTGTATGCCTGCCTGTACCAGTGCTTCACTGTATTCGGCGCAGTTCTGGTAGTGCACGTTGTCGTCGGCTGTTCCGTGTATCAGAAGCAGGTCGCCATGCAGTTTCGGAGCACGGAGGATAGCCGAACCGGCATTGTAACCGTCGCCGTTTTCCTTCGGTGTACGCATGAAGCGTTCAGTATATACTGTATCGTAGAAGCGCCAGTCGCTTGGAGCTGCAATCGCCACACCAGCCTTGAATACAGGTGTACCTTCACTCATCGACATCAGTGTATTGTAACCCCGTACGACTCCTACATCCCCAGATACCGATGCGGTTTCCGTCGATGTAAGGCAGTGAGGACAGATGTTTGGCAGCTTCTACCTGTCGTGCGATTCTTTTACTCCCAGGAAGCAGTATGTACATTTTTCAAAGTCCACACCGCGTCCGCCTGTACCACGTCCGTCGACACATACCATGACAAAACCTTTGTCGCACATGTAAGCTTCGAACATGCCTCCATCACTGAAGCTTCCGATGCCCCATCTGTCGAGTACCTGCTGCGAACCCGGTCCGCTGTACTGGTGCATGATGACCGGATATTTCTTGCTTGGATCGAAGTTGGCAGGTTTCATCATCCAGCCGTTCAACTCTACACCTTCGGTTGTACGGAAACTGAAAAACTCTTTTTTCGGCATGTTCAGTGTAGCAACTTCCGATTTCAGTTTCGAGTTGTCCAATAGTGTAGTCAGCTCCTTACCCTTGTTATTGTTTATCGTTATCAGTGTAGGAGTGTCGATATTAGAGAAGTTATTGATATAATACGACAGGTTGGTACTGAATATGGCCGAGTTGGTTCCGGTGCGAGTAGAAAGTTTGATAGTCTTTTCTTTGGCATCGGTCTTGTAGACAGCCGTACGCAACGGACTTTCCTCGTTGCTGGTATAGTAGAACGTATTGGTTGGCTTATCCCATCCCAGGAAATCCTTCACTTCGAACTTACCTTTGGTAACTTGTTTGATCAGGTTTCCTCCGATAGTATACAAGTACAAGTGATTGTATCCGTCGCGTTCACTCATCATTACGATATTTTCCGGATAGAAAACAATGTCAGAATAAGCCTGTTCCTTGATGTACTGTTCGGCTTCGTCGCGTATAGTAAGCTTGCACAGTGCGCTTCTCGGATTGGCCATATAGATGTCGAACCGGTTCTGGTGGCGGTTCAGTGTCATGATGGCAAGTTTTTCAGGATCGGAAGTAAACTTGATACGTGGAATGTATCCGTCTTCGTCGAGCGGCAAATCCATTTTACGTGTAACGTGGCTCTTGATATCGTATGCGTGCACACTGACTTTCGAATTCATTTCGCCGGCTTTTGGGTATTTGTATTCGTAAGCTCCCGGATAAGTGGCATACTGGCTCTTTTCGGGGGCCATACCTTTGTACCACGGGAAGCTGAACATGGGAACCTGACTCTCGTCGAAACGGATATAGGCAATCATTTTGCTGTCGGCACTGAAGTCGAAAGCGCGGTTGAAAGAGAACTCTTCTTCATATACCCAGTCGGGGATACCGTTCAGTACCTTGTTGTATTCACCGTCCTTTGTAACCTGCGATTCGCTGTTGCCGAAAAGCAGCTTCACAAGGAAAATATTGTTGTTGCGTACGAAAGCAACCTGGAAGCCGTCGGGTGAAAACAGTGGAACTTGCTGAGGACCGTTTTTAGAAAGCGATTCCATCTTGTTGTTTTTCACGTTGTATATGTAATACTCGGCAGTGAACGAATGACGGTAGATGGGTTTCGTGTCTGTCTGAATCAGAATCAGCTTTTCGTCGGGCGACATGATATAATCGTCGAACGACTTCACGGGGCAATCTCTTGCCGTAGTAACATCGAATATCGCTTCTACTTCCTTGCCTGTTTTGAACGAGTATTTCACGATACGTTTTTTGTCAGAACTCATCTGCGTGTAATGTTCTCCGTCCAGCATTGGTTTGATGCCGTAGATGCTTTGTGCACGGTAGGTTCCTTGTGCCACATCTTGCAGGCTGACCTTACGCTGTGCCTGTGCTCCGATAACGAAAGCCAGCAGGCAGAATAATGCAATCAGTTTTTTCATTGTGTAGATATGCTTGTTTTTATTATTATTCATACTTACCTGAAGCAAAGGTATAAAAAATGCAATCCCCCTTTCGTGCGTTACATCGAAAAATGCCGATTGCAGATATTTTCTCGTTTACTTCACACTTTTTAATAGCTTTGCCGAGGTTTTCGGTAAGGTTTAGGCAGGTAGTATATCATACGTCAGGAAAATACAGCAAGTTTTTATATGAAGTTTTAAAAAAAACGTCGGGTAGTTTTCCATACATTATCTTGATATTTTGCCGGACTTGTCCGGAAGAAAGCTTTCGTGATGCAATGGGAAAATTTGTTTTTCAGGATTTTTTTTAGTTATAAACTTTCTTATATCTTTGCCGTATCTAAAACGATATGAATTTGTATGGGGAAAAGTTTATTTCTAACGGTGATATATGCTGTGTGCAGCCTGTGTTACATGGCAGCGCAAGGACTTGTCAATGTGAAGCACTATTCGGTGAAGGACGGTATGTCGCAGAATACGGTGCAGGGAGTCTTGCAGGACAATGAGGGTTACATCTGGATGGCTACCTGGAACGGACTGGAAAAGTTTGATGGCTATTCCTTTAAAAACTATAAGACATATCCTACAGACAAGGTCAAGCTTCAGTATAACCGTCTGGTGAATCTGCAACTCGGAGGTAATCAGATGCTGGTGTGCCAGAGTTACGACAGAAGGGTGTATCTGTTCGATATACGCCGGGAGTGTTTTGAGGATGTATTTGTCTATCATCCGGAGGTAAAGTTGTGTACGGCTGCCTCGAAAATTATCACCCTTCCAAACGGAATGGTGTGGATTGTAGGTACGAATGGTGATTTGTGGCGTATCGATTGTTTCAGGTATAAAGACAAGGGAGGGCTGGTATACTTGCCTACCATTCGGATGCGGAACGCAAACGATATGTGTTCACAGTCTCACTCGATATGCAGGGCAATGAGTGGGTGCTGACAGACAAAGGATATTTTGTATATGGCAATAACGCACTGAAAGGAAATGATGCTTATCGATATACCGCTAGTGTCGGCAAGCGATTTTTCGTGGCAGATAGTAGAAACAAGCTGATGGAATACCTTCCGGAAAAGGGACTGTCTGACGTACGTCTATCTCGTCCGGCAGAAAATATCCGGCAGATTTTTCCTCTTTCCGACGGATTGCTGGGTATATTGATGAAGAGAAGCTTTGCGGTTTATAATCCGGCAGACGGAAAGTCGGTTTCATTGTTACTCGACGAAACTCAGGAGGATTTTCAGCCGGTTTATATTTTTCAGGATTCGAAAAAGAATATATGGGTGCAAAACAAGTTCAAGCATATAGTCAGGTTGGATCCGAAGTGCCGGCAAGCTGAGTTTCTGGACTATCCCCGCCGACAGGCAAGTGAAGATGAAGCCTGTTTTATCCATGAAGATGAGTATGGTCATATATGGGCGTATTCTAATAATGGCTTTTTCTCGTATTACAATCCTAAAAAGCATGTGTTTCAACAGAGCTATATGTTGAACGATGCTACCAAAACGATGTACGAAGGTATCAACCGGGTTTATTACATAGACAATCATAAAAAATGTATGGATGGCTCAGGAAGGTGGAATTGACCGTATTGCTTTTCTGAATACAAATTTTGAGTATCTCAACACGTCCAGTGCATTGGTCAGGGGCTTGTACATCGATTCGCGCGGAAGAATCTGGGTGGCATCGAAGGACGGAATGGTGAAGGTGTACGATAAAGATTTCGGATATTGCGGAAACCTGAGTCCTGACGGCAGAATCGTAAAAGACGGTTCGGTGGTGTTTGGAGCTAACATTTATTCTTTCTTTGAAGATAGCCGTGGAAATTTCTGGATAGGAAGCCGCGGTAACGGGTTGTTTGTAGGCAAACCTCGTGGAGAAGGGTATGTCTTTAAACACTATCAGATTGAGGAAAACAATCCGGACGGGATAAACTGTAATTCGGTTTATTCTATAGCACAAGACCGTTTCGGGCATATCTGGGTAGGAACATATGAGGGTGGCTTGAATCTTGCCGTAGGTGAGCCGGAGAATCTGCACTTTATAAATGTTACCAACAAGCTGAAAAAAAATTATCCCTCCGGAAAATGTATGCGTGTGCGCAGCGTCTGTCCGTTGTCGAATGATGTGATACTTGTGGGTACGACCGACGGATTGATTTCATTCTCCTCGCAGTTTGACAATCCTGAGGATATTCATTTTTACTTGAATTACTGTGAACCGAACCGTGAGAACAGTTTGAGTGATAACGATGTGATGCATATACTGGAAACTTCCGACGGAGAAGTATACATTACTACCTTCTGTGGAGGAATCAGTCAGGTGGAACTGGGAGGACTGTTGTCCGACAAGATTGACTTTTTCCATTACAATAAGAAAAACGGTCTGCCTTCGGACATAGCCTTTGCCATGGTAGAGGATAACAAACGCAGACTGTGGATTATGTTCGAGAATATTATCTGTAAGTTCTCTCCGGAAAAGCCTGATTTCGAAGTGTATGACCACTTTAATGTCAACTCCAATTTAATTCTTTCCGAAGTACCTCCGGTGGTAGACCGTTCGGGTAACATGTATGTAGGCTGCAATGAAGGAGCGTTACGCATCGATCTGGAACAGTTGAAAAAGACTGCTTATGCACCAAACATAGCCTTTACAAGTTTCAACATTCAGAAACGAGGAGGAATCTCAGTCAGAAACTCACTGGTAAACGATACGCTGACACTGGAACCCGATGAACGTAACATTACGGTTTCGTTTGCTGCACTCGATTTTACCAAGCCTGCTTATCTGGAATATGCTTATCGGATAAAGAATTTGAGTGATGAATGGACGTATATCGGAAAGAACCGTTCGGTAAGCCTTGTAAATCTGTCGGCAGGAGATTTTGATCTGGAAGTGAAATCGAACAACAGCGACGGAGTATGGTCGGATAATATCAAGGTATTGCATATTCATGTGAAACCTACTTTCTGGGAAACAGGTTGGGCATGGGTCTTGTACATTATCTTGTTTCTGCTGGCTTTGGCCTGGTTTCGGGTATTGTAGTGTATATATGGGGGTTGCGTAAAAAAATCGGTTTCGAGAAACAGCTTACAAATATGAAACTCCGTTTCTTTACTGATATATCGCACGAACTCCGTACTCCGCTTACGCTTATCGAAGGTCCGATTGAAGAAGTACTTGAACAGGAAAAGCTTTCACCCGAAGGACAGGAGAACATGCAGGTGGCCAAGCGTAATACAGAACGTATGCTTCAGCTCATCAATCAGCTGCTCGACTTCCGTAAGATCCAGAACAATAAGATGAAGCTTTATATAGAGCTGGTCGACATCGCATCTTTGGCCCACAAGGCATACTCCGATTTCGTAGGCATGGCACATCAGTCGGAGATAGATTTCCGTTTTGTCGCACCTCAGGAAGAAATCAAGATTTATACAGATGTAGATAAGGTAGAGAAGGTGGTGTTCAATCTGCTTTCGAATGCTTTCAAATATACTCCCAAGGGAAAATCTATTTCGCTTATCGTCGAGATGCAGGCGGATAATGTACTGATCCGGGTAAAAGATGAGGGAAAAGGCATCGATATCGGAAAGCTGAGCAAGCTGTTCGACCGTTTTGAAACACTTGGAAGCGAACGCTCGGCGGTTTCTACAGGAATAGGACTTTCGCTGGTACACAATCTGGTAGAGATGATGCACGGCAAGATTGAAGTTGATACGGCGTTGGGACAAGGAAGTACTTTTACTGTTTCATTGCCTTTGAGGCTGAGGCTTATCGCAATGACCAGAATGTAGAGTTTATATTGGATGACGGCAGCGGGATGTTTCTTCCGAAGTTCAGATGCCCGAAGAACTGGAAGATCAGAAGGATATAACGATATTGGTTGTAGAAGATAATGATGAGCTGCGTCACTTCATTGTTCATATCCTTCAGAAAGAATATCGTGTACTGGAGGCTCCGAACGGACGAATCGGACTGGAAAAAGTTCTGGCAGAAATGCCCGATGTAGTGGTTAGTGATGTCATGATGCCTGAAATGGATGGTATTGAACTGCTGAATGCTGTCAAGACAAATCATAATGTCTGCCATATTCCTGTTATTATCTTGTCGGCAAAGGCTTCGCTGGACGATCGTATAAAGGGACTGGAGTATGGTGCCGACGGATATATTACGAAGCCGTTCAGTTCTGCTTATTTACGTGCACGTCTGAAATCGGTATTGTTGCAGCGCACTCACCTGAAAGACTTCCTGCTGGCAGGGCGTAGTCTGGACGAGGTGACCGTAACGGCAACTGAAGAAAAGCAGGAACACCGGCTGGAGGATCTGTCGCCTTCACTTCCGCAAATCACTCATTTTGATGAAGAGTTTATCAAGAATATCATACAGAGTGTAGAAGATAACCTGAATAATCCGGACTTTAAGATAGAGGATCTTGCCGACTCGATGGGAATGGGACGTTCGATGTTCTATCGGAAGATAAAATCGATTCTGAGTGTTTCACCGATTGACTTTTGTGAAAGATATGCGTGTGAAACGTTCGGTGCAGCTACTGGAGTCGGGAGAATATACGGTATCGGAAGTTGCCTATATGTGTGGATTTTCTTCTCCCCAGTATTTCAGTCGTGTATTCAAGGCTGCAATGGGATGTACGCCTACGGAATATAAGGAAAATCATTCCACGAAATAATTACATTTCGTGGAATGGTTCTCCGTTTACAGTTACATTTTCGAAACGGATATTTTCAGCTCCTGTTACTTTGTTGATTTCCGGCTTTTCTACTCCTTCGAATGAGCAGTCTTTCAGGTAGATGTTGCGTATCTGAGATTTATCGTCAAATCCGTCAAGATGAAGCACATACTGGCTTTTCTTGCTGGTAATATTTTCCAGGTGGATATTCTCGAAGAGAGGCAGATACGGACCTTCGTCTACATGCCAGTATTTTTGCTCTATACCCAGAATAGATTGTTTACATTCGCCTACGGTGATATTCCGTACAAAGACGTTTTCTACGTTTCCACCACGCATAGGGTTGGACTTGATACGGATAATACGGTCCAGTTCGGGGCTGTCCATCTGGCAGTTCTCTACCATACATTATGGCATCCTCCGGTTATTTCGCTTCCTATGCTACTCCTGCATGTCCGTCCTTCATGCGACATTCACGTACGATGATGTTTTTGCAGGGAATGTTCCAGTAACGTCCGTCTTCATCGCGTCCCGATTTTATGGCTATGCAGTCGTCGCCCGTGTCAAAGTCGCAGTCTTCTATCAGCACGTTTTCGCACGATTCCGGATCGCATCCGTCATTGTTCGGACCGTGGCTTTGCATTTTCACACCTTTTATGGTTACGTTTTCCGACAGCAGTGGATGGATAAGCCAGAACGGAGAACGGTTGATGGTGAATCCTTCCAGCAGAATGTTCTTGCATTTATATAAATTGATGAACTGCGGGCGGATACCGTTCGCTTTTTCAAAGATGCGTTCTTTTACGGGGATAGAATCTTCTTTCATCTGGTATAGCAAGGTCTTTTCGTTGACCGTTTCTCCGTTTTCTGACTTAATGCCACGGATGCGCTGTTCTGCAAACCAGTTGTCTGTACTAGCCTGTCCGTCTAGCTTCCCCTTTCCGGTAATGGCAATATTGTTTTCTCCGTATGCATAAATCAGCGGAGATATGTTATGGCAGTCGATGCCTTCTATACGTGTAAGTACGGTTTCGAACAGATTGTAGTCGGTTGTAAATTTCAGAATGGTACTGTTCGACAGGTGAAGGTTGACGTTCGATTTCAGGCGGATAGGAGCCGTGAGAAACTCGCCGTCGGGAACGAGTACGGTTCCTCCTCCTTGTGAAGAGCAGGCTTCGATGGCCCGATTAATCGCATCGGTATATAGTGAATCTTTTCCGTTGTAATAATCGGTTATCACATACGTCTTGTCGGGAAAAGTTGGAGGAGAAATCTGGTTGTACACCTTTTCCATCTCCTTCCATGAACACGGTTCTGATGTCTGGCAGGATATACATGCAGCGGCTGTCAGCAGTAAACCGCTTAAAATTGAAGTTTTCAGGATATGCATAAGATACAATTTTGAGTGTTGTTCACAAAAATAGCCCGTATACCAGAAAGCCTTGTATAGTATTTATGCAATTCGTTGTACAATTTCTCTGCGAGGTATATTTACAATAGTTCGTTAAAAATTCGCCAAGCCTAAGCGGCTTTGGCGGTAAATAAATGAGTTCTTTGAAAAGTTTGTCAATTAATTGCGTGTTTGGCTCAATCCCAGACACGCAAATAAATCGTTCAAGCATGTAAGCATTGTGTATGACTGACTTGCATGATGATATGGAATATTTTAT
>ENA-OQAN01001421-OQAN01001421.1-human-gut-metagenome-genome-assembly--contig:-NODE-1421-length-10410-cov-6.082077_pt1 | contig 10410 bp, 7 predicted proteins | sample MGYA00242735_ERZ504527 | MGnify/ENA primary metagenome ERZ504527 (study PRJEB26092, sample SAMD00036230) | human gut metagenome | host: Homo sapiens | study: EMG produced TPA metagenomics assembly of...
TCAGGCCGGACGCGTTCATACGTACGGTCGGTGTGGGTGGTATAGGCGTCGACCTCGCGGGAGAATGCCGAATGTCTGCAGGGGTGCTTCCCACCGGGGATCTCGAGGCAGTGTGCTCGTTGCGGAACAAGCGGTATATTCGGGATTCCTCCAAGTCGGCCACAGGAACGCGCGAATGGTCGGACCCGAGATGCTCTTCACACACCTGAAAAGGACGTTGATGAAGAGCCTCGAGAGATTGGCACCCAGTATCAGAAAAAGGCAGTCAGCGTCGATGTTTTCCTCGTAAGTGCGCTTCGCGAGATGGTCTTGAGGCCCTGTCGTCGACGCCTCGGTACCGTTTCAGCCCCTTTTTTGCGAGCTTGTGTACGATGTTCCTCCTTGCGGACATATGGGCCCTTTCGACGCGAGGTGTCTCTCATGGAAAATGAAACCAGACACGGTTCGAGGGCGATGTTGTTTTCGGGGAGCGGGCGTACCACTTGTTCGAAGTATCGATGCAGGCTATTGCAAGCATACAATCCGGTGGCTATCACGTTCTAGGCAGGAAGCTGTTTTGATTCATATAGCAAAGCCATAAGAAATCGAGAAATTGTTAAACGAATAGGTTAACTTTTGGTCTATTATCTATATCAGTAAGAAGTCTTCGAATGCCGTGCAGTAAAGTCCGGAGAGGGAGGGGTTGGAGTTGGATAATAAGAAGTCAGCATTACCGTATAAAAATCTGACTGAGTACAGATTCAAACATGTGTTCCCAAGCTCTCCGTTTTATGAAAAGACGAGTTTCAAGGTAGGACGAGAGTATCGAGTTGATTTGCCGGAAAGCTGGTCAACAACGGAGGATGATACTTGGAGATACTGTTTCCCCGATTGCTATGAGCTTCCTTTGCAAGGATGGAAGATACACATTAGCGTTCGTCCGGGAATGGAAGATTTCGTCTTGGATAACATATCCAACTTCTTGCTCAAAAAGGGTGTCCCATTTAAATTTAGAGCGACTACAACTGCTTTCTATCAATCGAATATGAAGTACGCAGATCGATCGGGATCCGGTAAATTTATTACTGTGTATCCTAGAGACGATGAGCAGTTTTGCTATCTGCTAGATAGCCTCAATGAATTGACCGAGAACGTTGAGGGCCCGTATATTCTTTCCGATACAAAATATGGAAACGGCTCAGTGTATTTTCGCTATGGTGGCTTTTACTATCGCAAGCAAGTGCTTGAAGGTGGCAAGAATGTCATGGTGATTGCCACTCCAGATGGAAACACGATTGAGGACAAGCGGGTACCGTTTTTCGTTCTCCCGGATTTCGTAAAAGTACCGCAAAAAATCGAAGCAGAAGTTTTCGAGAGATTGAATCCCGATGCTGACTCTCTAGCAAGAGAACTCGCGCCGTATTCGATTCTCGATAGCCTTCATTTCAGCAATGGTGGAGGGGTATATCTCGGAAGGAATGAGGCAACCGGCAAAAGCGTGGTTTTGAAGGAAGCTCGTCCCTTTGCTGGTTACACGGGTGAGGAAGACGCCATTGCCAGGCTGCGGAGAGAAAAGGAGGCATTGATACAATTACAGGGCATTGGCGGTATTCCCGAGTACCTTGGATATAAGGTGATCGATGGGCATGAATTTCTGATTGAAGAATTCGTCGAAGGAGTATCGCTCCAAACATGGCTTGCGTCTAATTATCCATTTTCCCTCGAAATGGCTCTTGTTGAAAAGTTTGAAAAAAGAGCTCTGCGAATCGCGAGGGCCATCATCAGGCTCGTAAACGAGGTCCATTCTCGGAGCATAGCGATAATGGACATAAATATGAAGAACTTCATTGTTGGGCCTGATGAAAGCGTTTCGGTAATCGATTTCGAAGGAGCCCGACACGTTGAGGGCGATGATTCGGGCGTTCTGGGTACTCCAGGATTCATTCCCTACGAGAGGTGTGGTAATGCTGATCGCGACGCATTCGCTCTCACAAATTTGCTGTTTTATATCTTCTGGCCCTCTTGGTCCACGGCATTCAGTCCTAGAGCGCTGGAGACAAGCCTTGTTCACGTGGAGAGTCTATTCTCTGAAGAGACGATGAATCTGCTGTCAGACGCCAGGGCCAATGTACCTTCGAGCTTGCTACGAGACAGATTTGACTATTCCCCGTATGTGGCAACTGATATTAATTGCGGTGAGCTGATAAATCGGCTTGCCGCGGGCATCAGAATGTCATCGCGGATGTTGATTGAATCCGGGGATGAAAGAAGATATCCGGGCGATGCTTCGCAATTCTTGCATGACGACTCCGGTTCACTGGACATCGAGACTGGAGCAGCAGGAATAATGCTAATGATGTCTCGTGCAGGAATGAACGTTCAAGAAGATGTGGAATGGATAAAGAGGAAGCTCGATGCAGGAACGTCTATTGGATTTCACGGCCTCTTGCGTGGGGTGTCAGGAATCGCAAGTGCATTGTCACAATCTGGGTATACGCGGGAGGCGCTTGCGCTTGTGCCGTCTGAACTGCCCGCTATCAACCGACATGACCTTTCGATTCGAACCGGCCTTTCCGGGACAATTCTTGCGCTCTGCCAGCTTGAAGAAGACACCGAAGAGCCACGACTATCTCGCCTCATTGAATCTGCGGCAGAACAGCTGAAGACGGCGATCCAGTCTCATGAATGTTTGGTGAGCCAGGCTCGGAAACCGGAAATGCTGTGGGCCTATTTGATGGCTGGTCAGGGGCTGCCATTGCGTGCAAGCGTTTGATGGAGTATTTTCACGGCAGCTCAGACTGGTTAGCACTGATGCAAGATTGCCTTAAATTCGAGATGGACCTTCTGAGCTTCGGGGAAAACGGTTACTTTGTTAATTACGATGGCGTCAACTTCGGCTATCTCTCTGAGGGGACGGCGGGAGTGTTCTTCGCCTTGACGTATTGCACTCCTAACAGCTGGACTGATGAGCTGGAAAAGATGAGTTTGAATATAGAAGAGCCCATCTCGTTAAACGGCGGACTATTTTGTGGGATTTGTGGAAAAGCTGCTGCCCTGCTCTGTTCGCCAAACCCAAAAGATGAGGCGCCCCTTCGGTTGATGATCAGGAATGTCGCGAATGGATTCCTATTTGCGCGCGATGAGGATGAATCCATATTCATGGTTGGGAACGGAGGAGCCTGTTTATCTGCGGATTATTCCACTGGGTCAGCAGGCTTGATCGGATTCCTATTGTCCTTTCAGTCGCGTAGATGCGAATGGTTCCCCGTTCCTCTTCATTAGTTTCGCATTTACGAAAAAAGGAAAGGAGGTTAGAAATGAATGCATTGCTTCAACTCCAGGCGATGAAGTCGTCCGGCGCTGAGATCGATCCTCGCGGTTCGGGCTTGAGCTTCTTCTGCGATGGCGACAACAGCGCTGCAAGCCTGTGGTGCGGAGGCCACCACTAAGGCCGCGGCCACAGGGTTTTAATAGACCTGTGGGCCTCTTACCTACTTGTTTTTTTGAGGGGAGGTGTGGTGCGGGTGAACGCGCTGCTCCAACTTCAGGCAATGACTCCGGCAGAGCCAGATGTCGATCTCCGCGCTTCTGGATGGAGCTGGGGTTGTGATGGAAAGCAGAGCAATCTAAGTTTCTTCTGTGGCATCTTCGGATAGTTGCTCATAAGAAATGGAAGGCTTCATGTCTTCCATTTCTTATGAGTTGGGAGCTTGAAGCAATTGGGAGATAAGAATGTGTGAACCGATTGTCGCATACGGAGTTCGCAAAACGTTTGCGCAGAAAGGAGGGAAACCCGTAGAGGTGTTGAAAGGGGTTGACATCCATGTTGGCACTAAAGAAATGGTGGCAATAGTGGGACCGAGTGGTTCCGGAAAGTCAACGCTGCTTCATTGCCTTTCCGGGTTGGAGTCTCCCACAGAAGGACGATAAAACTTGCAGGTCATGATATCGTGGGCATATCTCCAAATCAACTATCTAAGATTCGCAGGGCGCACGCGGGTTTTATTTTTCAATCGTATAATCTCATTTCATCTTTATCAGCAATAGAGAACGTATCTGTTGCGGCTCGTCTTTCGGGGGCTGCGGTAGCTGAGCAGGATCTGCAACACCTGTTTGCAAAGATGGGGTTAGCTGAAAAGCAAAAACTGAAGCCTGTTCAACTTTCTGGCGGTGAACAGCAGCGCGTTTCTATAGCCCGTGCGCTTGCGACGAACGCCGATATCATTTTTGCGGATGAGCCGACAGGTGCCCTAGATGCGGAAACACTCAACATGTCTTGAAAATTCTTCGCAACCTGGTTGATGTCGAAGGACGTTCAGTCCTTTTGGTTACCCATGACTTGGAGGCAGCGGCCCTTGCGGATCGGGTGCTAGTTTTTATTGATGGAACTATCAAACGTGAGATGGACAGTCCCAGCCCTAAAGAAATACTGGCTGCATTTGAGGTGGCCAAATGATTCGCTTGGTATTCGCTGACCTAACGAGCACAAAGGCCGTATGGGTGGATTGCTTGCAATTGCGGTGGTTTTCGGATATCTCGGCAGCTGGGCAGTTTCGATCGAGTCAACTGCAAGTCAATTCGATAATCTCAAAAACCTCGGTACTGTAGTGGTTCTCTTCTCGTCGATAGCCGGCGTCTCCTTGTTGGTGCCTTTGGCGCAGCAGGCGGTTTCGTTGAAGGCGAAAACTTATGCACTGTGGCAGATTGTTGGAGCCAGCCCTCGGACAATTCGATTGATTGTGTTGATGCAACTGTTCGCGATTGCTATTGTCGGAGCGGCTGGTGGTTCGGCGTTCGAAGTGTTATCTTACCCCCTGTTGTTTCCATTGGTTTTTAGCTCATATAATCCTCCGAGCAATATTACCCTTGATCTGGGTCTATTCAACATGCCTGCTGTCTGGTTTGGTGCGGGAATCTTGTTTGTTGTTGGCGGTTACCGAGCTGCGAGGCGAGCGGCGAATATTCCCCCAGTCACAGTCGTGCGGGAGACCGAGATGCCTACAAAATGGAGGTCTCCCTTAAGGGCCGCAATTGGGTTCCTGCTTGTGGTGGCATTTTCTTTATACCTGTGCGATCTTCCGGATCAATTGCGAGAAGGATATTTCGACTATGCGATGATGGTGCCGCTTTTTGCGACCAGCATCTTCGCCGTTGCATCTCCTTGGCTGTTAACTGCGGTGTTGAAACTATTAAATAAGGGAGTTTCTGTCAGCAACATTCCAGGCTTTATCGCGGCTCGAAATGCCTTGCATCAGATTGAAATAGCGGGTTCATCGGAAGTGTCCATTATGGTTGGATATGGAATCCTATCCTCTTTTAATGTGATGACCGATGTCTTGACAGGCTACATCAACCGAATTGGATTAACCGGCCTCAATACATCTTTGGATTGGACAAGCTCAATAATACTATTTGGTGGTCCTGTAATACTAAGTTGCACCGGCGCGGCCGTATCCTCCTTTCTTTCTTTTGATAGTCGGAAAAAAGATGCCGCACAATACCTGTCGCTTGGGATTCGGCGCAGCAGCCTCTTGGTAGCCTGCCTCATTGAAGCAGCTGTTCACGTTGTGGCTGCTGCGGCGATTGGAGCAATGCCGGCAATATTGACCGGCTATCTTATCGGTATTCCAATCGGAATTACCCCATCATTCTGGAGACCGCTTGTTGGTGGGGGCGTTGTGTTAGGGGCAGGATTCATTCTCGTTGCGCTCTCAATACTCATACAAACGCTGTACGGCGTGAGGCGTAGCGAAGGAGTCGGTCTCGTCAACGGGCTGTCGGAATAGTTTGCAATCGGTGAAGATCATGAAGACATTGCTTAAAGTGCTGGGACGAAGTATCTCCCATCATCGGTTCCTATATATTTTATGCCTTCTACTCGGGGGGATCAGTGAGCTGCTGGTACTAGTTCAACCCCAGCTTGGAGGCAAGCTAATCGAAGGTGTTCAGAGCGGGCAGCTCTCCGGGTCTATTGTTGCTGCATTGGTGTTTATACTCGCTTCCAATGCCCTGGTAACAATGTGCCAGCAACTAGTGCTGGGTAAGATATGTGAAGACTCGGCATATGAGTTGCGCTGTGGGCTTGTTGAACGTTTTTTCAGTCTGCCAATTCTTGAGCAAGAATCTAAGGCTCCGGGATGGTATTCCCAGAGAATAGTAAGCGATGTAGATTTAACTAAAGCATTGCCAGGACAGAGTATCGCGTTGTTCCAAGCGACAATTATTCTGATTGGTTCGACGATAGCTCTATTGTGTATCGAGCCAATCACGTTCTTTGTTGGTGCTTCCTTCGGAGTCCTTTCTCTTGTGTTTGCTGTTATTGCGTCTAGACCCCTCGTAAAACTGAGAGAGGGGATTCAAGATGCGTATACCGGAATAACGGCTGGCGCGCAAGAAAGCATGAGAACAGGCAGAGTGCTCCGTGCATATGGAGCGTGGAATGCTTCGCGTAAGGAGTTGGAGCTCGAAGTTTCTAGGGCACATGAGGATGGGTTGCGACTGTCAGTAATCAACAGTTGCTTGTTTCCAATTGCTTCGATATTGATGCAGCTAGCAAATATTGGAACCATACTGTTCGGCGCCTTTCGCGTGGCAGACGGAGCAATTGCATTCTCCGGTCTCGTCATGTTTTTAATGTATTTTTCGGCGTTTTCCTCATCCGTATCTCAGCTGTCAGGATCGATATCAAGGATGCGCGAAGCGGAAGCGGGGGAGCGTCGTCTCACCGAACTCGAGACAATGAACGTTGAGAGAAGCATTCGATATAATCATCAGATTCCAAATATAATTTCTGGCGCTGCGGAAATACAGTTCAACAACGTAAGCTTTTCCTACGACGGAGAAACAGAATTCGCCTTGAAAGATGCAAGTTTTATCGTTCCCGCAGGGAAAAGAACCGCCATTGTTGGCGCTTCGGGCGGTGGAAAAACAACTTGCCTGGGATTGTTGGAGAAATTCTTCTTTCCAAACTCTGGAGAGATATTGTTAAATGGAATGCCCCTGAATGAAATTGAGACAAGTCGTTTGAGAGCCTCAATCGGCTATGTAGACCAAGATGCAGTTGTCATGAGGGGGACGATACGATCGAATTTGTCTGTCGGACGGGAGGGAATCTCGGATTCCGAGATGGAAAAGGTCCTGGATTTAGTTGGACTAACGCTTCCGCAACCGCGACTCGATTATCAAACGGGGGAAAACGGCTCCGCTTTATCTGGAGGGCAAAAACAAAGACTGGCCCTGGCTCGATCATTTTTGGGGCTCCCAAACCTATTAATTATGGATGAGCGACATCGAGTCTCGACGGGATAGCGGAGCATGAGATAAATGACATCATCGTAAGGCATTCTCATCAATTACCGTACTCTGTACGGCGCATAGGTTGTCTCAGATTTTGAGTTCTGATTGGATTGTTGTCGTGAATGAAGGTCAAGTTGTCGCGCAAGGTCCGCATGAAATCCTGATGGACACATGCGAGTATTACAGAGAGCTCGTTGCTTCTCAGGCAGCATGAACTGTTGTCGTTGCGTTACCTTGCGCGATGACTACAACAAAAGACGATACGCACCCCCAGCAACTTATTCGACAGCACAGAAGGCGCGTGACGTTTCGTCCTCGAGCAATTCAAAGAAACGAATCATTAGTGGGCAGTATGGATCGGGCGCAGCAAGAGTGGGCGATGAGCATAAAGATCGCGCCCTGCATCCACCGCCACATATTTCGCAGTATTTACAAGTGGAGCATGTCTCAAATCGAGATGCATCAAGCTGCTGAAATAGTCTCGCGACATCCGAATCGAGAGCATTGGCCAGACTATCGATAAACACATTGCCCATTGCGTACTTTTCCTCATGAAGCATATGGCACGGGTAGACCGTTCCGTCGGAATCAATACTGAGCGTGTTTTTCGCAGCGCCACAATAACGTTTTGCAGAAATGTTGAGGCGCGTTTGTCCATGAGGGCCGGCCATCGAATCGCTTCCAAGGTGGAACAATGCGTCCCCCAGCGAGTAAAGTTGGCTCGGAGAGGGAATGAGGCCAGCCGTATGAGGATCGGAAGAGGTGAACGATATCAGGCTGAAATTGATCGTAACTCCAAGTCTTTTTGAAAGGGTCACGTACTGAAGAACATCTTCGATGTTCAGGGCGTGAATTGTGGCGATGATATGTCCTTGAATCCCGGCGCTCTTTATTTGTTTAATCGAGTCAATGAGCTTAGAAAAGTTTTGTGTACCACGAATGTGAGCTTGCGATTCTGCGGAGTATCCATCAAATGAAATAGAAATGCAGGGAGAATGACCTGAGAGGCGATGAAGGGAGCTTTGATCGATGTGCAGCCCGTTCGAGAGAATGGCCAGAGACGGGATTCCGCAAACTTCCTTTGCATATGCGACGATATCTGGCAAGTCATCACGAAGGAACGGCTCCCCTCCAGAGATGACAAGTTGGCTTATTCCGCGACTACTTATTTCATCCAACGCTTTCTTGATGCATTCCAGGGAGGGGTCTTCGCAGGAATTTCTCCCCTCCTTGTACGAATAGCATCCCTGACATGTTAAATCGCAGCGGCTCGTGACATGAAAATACACCGTTTGCAATGCGGGTGGATGCCGTGGACCCTCAAAAAAACAACTATTACTTAGCTGGTCGAACAGACTTTGATCTACGAGTGAAATTTCGGACCGGTCTAGGTCTTCCACGAGCAACTTTCGACATATTTCTGCACCGGCGGCAGTCAGTCCGATAATAATACCGTTGTCATAATTCGCAACTATCGGAATACCAGCAAAATCGAACATGGTCACGTTTTTATGGAACTTCATCCTCAATCCTCTCAGGTTAAGTCCCCAATGGTCGTCCCGCAGATGGAAGCCAATACAGCTGAGTTTGATTGTTCCGGTTGGGCCATAAGTCCATGAGGCTGCATTGACACACATATTCTATTGCGCAAATAAGATATGCCAATTGTGAATCGAATGAATGGCCACAGTTGTTGTCAGCCAAATCCCCATCAGCGAATAACGTAAAGCGGCGATACGGGTGCAGGCTCCTATGATTCAGGAGGGCGAGTTTCTGCGCCGCAGCTCATAAATTCTTTTGATAGTGCTTGAGAAGAGGGGTGCTTCGTTTTCGATTTTCGCAGGTAAGAAGACCTATTTGGAATCTCGATTATCGAGATGGCTGGATTCGGTGTCATTATCAGGCTGGTGAAGATGCGGAAAAGCACCAAGAACGTTGTTTGACAGGGTTTTTCGGGCCTCCTGCACGTCTTGGAAGTTGCAAAATGATACAGCAACTCAAACATATCGAAGAGCGATAGCTGTTGGAGCGAGAGCCAGAACAGCGAGATTAAACGAGTCGCAGAGGTCTCAACGCCTTCCCCTAAAGGGCCTCTTTTGTCCGTAGTGGCAAGAGGGGCTTTTTCGTTTCCCTCTTGCGACGGAGGGGGACACCATGCGCCTATACAGGACGAATTGCGCGCTCTCGTCGGATGATGGACTATGTGTCGAGATGAGGATCTCGGGTGGAGGTCACGTCGCGGTCGCGGTCGGGCGCGATGTGGCGGAAGCCCTAGACGACCTCCAGCGCGAATGGTGGCGTATCGAGCGTCGGGAGGCACGCCACACTCTCAGTTTGGACGCTATGCTCCCCCAGGTGTTGGCGGACCCTTCGTCGAACCCTGAGGAGATGCTGGCGAGGCGATACGAATCGAAGGCGCTGGCTTGCGCGGTCGCAACACTCTCCCCAGTTCAGATGAGGCGGCTTCTCATGCACGATGCTGCCCTGCTCCCGATAAGGAAATTGCGGAGGGGGGTGCTTCGAAAGGGCGATAAAGTACGGCCTCCACAAAGCGAGAGAAAAGCTCAGGGAAATTCTCGAGAGCGACTTCCCCTCCTAGAGCCGGCGTGTCCGGTATAGCGAGGAGCGACTCCTTCGAGAACCTTGAGAATCGCATGGCCGTCCGATGCGGTAGGGGCAAGAGCGCGCCACGCGATGATGGCCTTTGGTCTTCGGGCGGAGCTCGGGCCGGCCAAAAAGGCCGGCCGCTTGCATATTCGGGTTGCTGAGAAAGGAGTGGGGGTGGCTACGCTTGGATGGAATCCGACGCGGTCAGATATGCTTCGCGGACCTAGATCCGATCGTCGGCAGTGAATAGGGCGGCGTTCGCCCCTTCCTCATCGTGCAGGACGATTGCGAGAACAGCGCCCGCGCCCGGTTATCGTCGTGCCTCTCACGAAGCGAGTAGGAAGGTGGATGCGACGCACGTTCTCCTTCCTGTGGTCGTAGGGTTGAGAGGACGTCGACGGTGATGCTCGAGCAGGTAAGAACGATCGACAAGGCACGTCTCGGGGCGCGTCTCGGCATTGCGGGCGAGCGTGAGATGGCAAGTCGATGCGGCTATCGCGGTAAGCCCGGGGCTTGTCCCACGGAGAA
>ENA-OQAN01001422-OQAN01001422.1-human-gut-metagenome-genome-assembly--contig:-NODE-1422-length-10406-cov-3.205857_pt1 | contig 10406 bp, 11 predicted proteins | sample MGYA00242735_ERZ504527 | MGnify/ENA primary metagenome ERZ504527 (study PRJEB26092, sample SAMD00036230) | human gut metagenome | host: Homo sapiens | study: EMG produced TPA metagenomics assembly of...
TTAAAAGAATTTTGAACAGCAAGAAAGTGACGGACCACCACGCAATCATTCCTACCATGGAGATCATCAAGCAGGACTTAAAGGCAATCCCGGAGAGCGAAATGAAGATACTTTCCCTTTGTGCAAAACCGTCTGCTGTGTGCGACCGGGGAGAAGCACATTTATAATTCCACAAAGGCAGTGATTACCTGCAACAATACTGTATTTAAGGTATCCGGCAAGGAAGTGTGGAAAAATGGATGGAAGGAATTTGAGGATTTCTTCAAAAATTCCTATAAAACCGCAGAGGATAAATCGGATGCAGAGGAAGAAAAGAAGCTGCCGGAGCTTCGTGAGGGCATGACGATTGCAGTGGAGCAGACAAGAGTTTCCGAGCATTTCACACAGCCACCGAAACATTACACCGAGGACAGCTTACTGTCTGCCATGGAGCGAGCCGGAGCAGAAGATATGGGTGACGAAGTGGAGAGAAAAGGACTTGGCACACCTGCCACCAGAGCTGACATTATTGAAAAACTGGTAAAAGACGGATTCGTAAAGCGTGAGAAAAAGCAGATGATTCCGACAGAGGACGGAATGAAGCTGATCACGATACTTCCGGATGTAGTAAAATCTCTGAAACTGACTGCTGACTGGGAAAATGAGCTTACACTTGTATCCAAAGGAGAAGTTGCTGCAGAGCAGTTTATGTCTGGTATTGAAGCAATGGTAACTGATCTTGTAAAGACCTATCACAGCGTTAGTGATGAGCAGAAAGCCATGTTTGGCACAGGCAAGGGTGGACAGGAAGTGCTAGGCAAATGCCCGAAGTGCGGTGCTGATGTAGTCAGGGGAAAATTCGGAGCGTACTGTACCGGGAAGTGCGGTATGAATGTCGGCAAGGCACTTGGGGTAACACTTTCCGATACACAGGTCAAGAGCCTGCTTCAAGGGAAAAAGATACTTGTAAAAGGATTAAAAGGCAAGAAAGGCAGCTATGATGCGTACCTGATTCCAGAGAGTGTAGAGGAATTTTCCTATACGAAAGATGGTAAAGAAATCATAGGATTCCAGTATAAGTTTAAGATGGAATTTCCACAGAAGAAGGATAAGTAGAAAAAACTTGAAAAACATTTTTTATAATAATTTGTAAGATTTTGTCGAAAACTGTCATGTATATAGTGAAGGGAGAATTTTAGCATGAGTAAGGAAGAAGAAATAGAGATGTTGAAAGAAAAACTTGACTATTATACGTTGGTAGCCACCGATGAGGAATTTGATGCCGAAGAAGTTATAAAAATTGTAAAAAGGCTGGAAGAACTTGAGCCGACAGAAGCACCGGAAAAATCTGTCGATGAATTTTTGGACGATTTCTGGAAATATTGCGAGGAACGAGAAAGGGAGAAAAAAATACTAGAAGAATTTCGGAAGCAGAATAGCTGTATCTATGATGAAAAAAGTGTGGTATTATGAGAGAAAGAAATTTACAAATCGGAAGTTGTGGAGGTGCTTTATGAACGAGAGAGAAAAAATTATCCGATTATGGTTTGATATGTGGATTAAGAAAGCAGATTTAGGAATTGACAATATTTTTACAGATGATGTTGTATATACTGAGAGTTGGAGTCCTAAATATGAAAACCGCAAAACGGTAAAGCACTGGTTTGACGAATGGAATACACGCGGAAGTGTTCTTGTCTGGGAGATTAAGCAATTTTTTCATCAAGGCAATCAAACAATCGTGGAGTGGTATTTTAAAAACAAAATGAATAATGGAAATGTTGAAGAATTTGACGGAATATCTTTAATTGTATGGACACAGGATAACAAAATAAAATCATTAAAAGAGTTTGGTTGCAATCTTCGTAATTACAATCCATATCGAGATAGTGATATTCCCGTATTTCGAGAAGAAAAAGCAAATTGGTTTTGAGAGGACTATAAATTTGTCGGTGCAACACTAATACCACACATAACTAAAATAACAACACAGCGTCAGAGCGTATGGGAAAACCTGTACGCTCTAATTTTTATCAAAAAATGGAGGAAAACACATGGAAGAAACAAATGTAACAATGACAGCAGAGGAAATGCAGGGTGAGCCTGCGGCAAAGGAAAATGGGACAAAGGCGGAGAAGTTTATCCGTATTGGTGAGTACCGCATGAATAAGGCGGTGGATGCTATTGGCAGACTGGAGAATCTTGCAAATCGAGGTTCCTACGAATATACACAGGAACAGGTAGATGCTATGTTTCAGGCATTAGAGGGGAGGGTTGCGGAAGTAAAATCAAGGTTTGCACCGAAAAAAGCACCGGAAGGCAAGAGTTTCAGCTTTGGTGCAATCGAATAATCGTAATAATCAATCATGGAAAGGCAGTCATGCAGAGGAGTGTGGCTGCCTTTTTGTCGTATCTATGACAGGAAGGAGAACTGTGTGAGAAAATATGATTTTATATCGGCACTGGCAAAAGAGACCGCAGCCGAGGTTGTCAAAAATCGTGAGGAATGGATGAGATACCTTACCACAGCGGCGAGATTATATAAGTATCCGTTCCGGGAACAGCTTTTGATCTATGCACAAAGACCGGATGCAACAGCGTGTGCTTCCATTGATGTTTGGAATGAACGGATGCACTGCTGGGTAAATAAAGGTGCAAAAGGTATCGCACTTTTGGATGAGGATGATGCACATGGAAAGCGTCTGAAATATGTATTTGATGTATCAGATGTCCATGCGGCAAGGAGAATCGGGCGTTATCCGAACCTCTGGAAGTTGGAGGAACAGCATAAGGATGAGGTAATCAACCATCTGGAGCAGACGTATGGTGCCACCGAGGAGAAAAAGCCTTTTGAAGAAAGGCTGATGGAGCTTGCAGACAGAATTGCGGCAGATTATTATGAGGAATTGCTGCCGGATCTGCAGTACATGATCGAGGACAGTTTCTTAGAGGGACTGGACGAGCAGAATGTTGGTATCCGTTTGCGGGAGACATTATCGGACAGTATTTCCTTTACACTTTTATCTGCCTGCGGTGCAGATATGCAGGAGTATGGTTCTGAGTTTGCTTTTGATTATATCTATGAATTTAATTCCATGGATACCCTAGCAGTACTTGGAGATGCAGCCAATGAGCTTGCAAAACCGGTACTTTTAGAGATTGGAAGAACCATAAGGCATATAACAGAAGCCACGAACAGGAACAAACAGAAAATTTAACGCAGAAAGGACTTGCAAATACTTCTGAAATAGACTACAATGCGTTAAAGCGTAAAAGTGAGAGCGGACATGAGGAATATATTGACAACAATCAAAACAGCGTAGAAAGGGGCAATAGCGATGAATCTGACATACGAAAAGAACGGGGATTATCTGATTCCGACATTACAGGCGGACATTCAGCCGGAGGGAACCGTAACGAAGTACGGAATGATGAGGGAGACTTATCTGAAGGAGAACCACAGGGGCGTGTACTCAGCGTTTCTTCTGAAAGGGACATTGAAAGAACACCTGCTGACCATTCAGAAGCAGGCAGAGGAGAGAATGGAGAAGCTGACAAGCCAGATGGCGGCAACCGAGGGAGTGACAGAACAGCTCAAGGAAACCGATCAGATGCTTTGGGTAGCGAAGATGAACAACATTCGGAACCGAGCAGAGGAAGTGGTTCTAGGAGAACTGGTTTACAGTCTGTAACAGACGCAGATGATCTTCTCCGGGGAGAAGCACCGGAGCCCACCTTTACACAACTCAGCCTGTTTCCTTCTTTTGAGGAGCAGGTCGGAACAGTCGCAGCAGCGGAAGCAAGTATGAAATATACCATGCCCGCTGCTTTTTCTTTGCCACAGAATGAGCTTGAAACCATTTTAAGGAGTGGCGGAGGAAAACAGCACAGCAGGAAGCGTATTTTCGCAAAGTACACAGAGGCAGAAATGCCGAGCAGATGGTGGATTTTCTGAAAAATGAATACGGTCAGACCGGAAAAGGCTTTGAAATCAATGGGAATCCGGTATCGGTGTGGTTCGATGAGCATGGCATGAGTGTCGGCTATGGAACACAGGCAAGGGAAACACCGATTGTCACGATGGATTGGGAAGATGTGGAGATCCATATCCGTTCTATGATCGAAAATGGTACATATATGAGTACCAGTGAAGCATTTCTTGTGGATACACAGGAGAGAAATCGTGTTGCCAACCAGATCTATTTCTTTCTGCGGGATGGAATGGATGAAATGCCGGAGGAGCTTGGCTTAAAAGCAGGAAATTATCCGGAAAGTGAAGCAAAACTCATGGAGCTTCTTTCCACCATGAGGGCAGGGAACAGCTTAAAAATATTTTGGAAGATGCGGCAAACCGCCTTGCTTCTGGAGAAGCAGAATTAAAATGGCGGCATGTGAAATCACCGGAATATCTGTTATCGGAGATAGCAGACCTTGACCAGGAGAGACTGGAATTTCCATTGCCGGATGCGGTGGAGGTAGCACAGGAAGATTTTATTACACAGGATGAGATTGACTATGCACTAGGCAGGGGAAGCGGCTATGAGCATGGAGCTTTCCGCATCTATGAGTATTTCATGGAAGGGCATGATCAGAAGGAGACGGTTGCTTTTCTGAAAAATGAATATGGCATCGGTGGCGGTTCCGGTGGACTGCCGGGTAATGATGATTCCCATAATGAACATGATGGAAAAGGTATCCGTCTGGAGAAAGGCAGCTATGGCAATCCGTATGCAAAAGTGCTTCTGAACTGGAATATTGTGGAAAAAAGGCTTCGGGAGCTGATCAAAGAGGATAAATACTTATCTCCACAGGGGAAGGAAAACTATAAGGCTTACAAGGAAGAACAGGCAGAGAAAGCGAGACAACGGGAGCTTTCCCGTCTGGAGCATGGACAGCGGTTAGAGTGTAAGAAAGACATTGATGCACTGATTGCTGAGAAATTCAATGGTTTTGTTCTTCCGAGGAATACCGCAGATGAGATCATAGATAAATATGGCATTGACTGTGTGGAATTTGTTCTTGCAAATACGGTTACGCATTTTGATTATGACGGTCGTTTTTCGCAGAACAATAAGGACTGGGCAAAGGGCATTGTTGCGGAAAATGAGTGGCAGAACAATGATCTGATTCTAAGCTCACATCCGGCAGTGCTGGACGGATTTACCAATCAGGCGAGAAGATATATCAATGTGCTTCGGGAAAAAGAAAGGGAAGCACAGCAAAAGATCACGATTGATGGATATGAGTGTGTTCTGGTTGATGAGTGGGGCAGTGAAAAAGAGAAATACCTGCTTGGAAATGACATTGAGGACAGCAGTTTTTATTATGCACAGGTCAATGGGAAATCCTTTGAATACGACCATAAGCCGGAGCGTAGCGAGGTAGAGGACGATTATATCAATGCCATTGCAGAGGAAGATATTGACCGACACGAAGCAGAGGTGTTTTCAAGGTTTGAGGGGACGGATGGTATCGCAGAGCCGGATGAAACTGAGCCACAACAAGAATTTTCACAAGAGGAATCGCAGAAATTATCATGGCATGTGGTACATGATGCAGATGATGAATATGGAAATCCGACACAGTGGAGTGCCACCTTATCAGAGGGAGTATTTCTTTGGATTGATAAGGAAGTGGACGGATATGCTATTTATGATACGGCAGACACCACCCGTCCGGCATTGGAGACATTTTCGACTTTGCAGGAAGCAATGGACTGGGGGAATGAGCTTGCAGAAAGTGGCAGGGAAGCAGAGACGGAGTTCTCTGATGAAAGGGAACAGACCGAAGATGAACTGGACAACATAGACACGCAGGCTGCCCGTGAGCGTCTGGAGAATGGAGAAGCAGAGCAAGAGACTGAAGATATGCTGTCGCAGGTGCTTACCGGAGATTGGGAGCCGCTTACACCTTCGTCAGAGGAAAAACAGCCTGCATCAGAAAGGCAATCAGCACAAGAAAGGGCGGTATCAGCACCAGATAAAAGCAACGCAGTCAATTTTCATATCAGTGATGATCGCTTGGGCGAAGGCTCTCCAAAAGAGAAATTCCAGAGAAATGTTGCAGCAATCAGGCTGTTGGAGCAGATCGAGGGCGAAAACCGTTATGCTACACCGCAGGAACAGCAGATTTTATCCCAGTATGTCGGCTGGGGTGGTCTTGCCGATGCGTTTGACGAGAGCAAATCAAACTGGTCAGCAGAATATCACCAGTTAAAGGAACTGCTATCACCGGAGGAGTACCGCATGGCAAGGGAGAGTACCTTGAATGCCCATTATACAAGTCCGGTCATTATCCGCCAGATGTACGAAACATTGGAGAAAATGGGATTTTCCAAAGGAAATGTACTGGAGCCTTCCATGGGTATCGGCAACTTTTTCGGTATGATGCCGGATTCCATGAAAGAGAGCAGGCTTTACGGAGTAGAGCTGGACAGCATTACCGGACGCATTGCAAAGCAGCTTTATCCGCAGGCAGATGTGCAGATCAAAGGCTTTGAAAAGACTGATTATCCGAATGATTTCTTTGATGTGGCAATCGGAAATGTGCCTTTTGGTCAGTATAAGGTGGCAGACAAGCAGTATGATAAAAACAATTTCCTGATTCATGATTATTTCTTTGCAAAGACGTTGGATAAGGTGCGTCCCGGAGGTGTGGTTGCTTTTATCACAAGTAAGGGAACTATGGACAAGGCAAGTCCGGAGGTCAGAAGATACCTTGCACAGCGTGCAGACCTGCTAGGTGCGGTGAGACTTCCGAATACCGCATTTAAGGCAAATGCAGGAACAGAAGTGACTTCGGATATATTATTTTTCCAGAAGCGTGACCGCATGGTAGAGCGTGAGCCGGACTGGGTACATCTGGGAGAGGATGCAGATGGCATTGCAATGAACGCTTACTTTGCACAGCATCCGGAGCAGATCGTAGGAAAGATGGAAATGGTATCCGGTCCTTATGGCATGGAAAGCACCTGCAGGGCAGATGACAGCAGACCTTTTGCGGAGCAGTTAGCAAAAGCACTTGAAAACATTACAGGACAGATTGATACGATTGATCTGGATGAGGAGCTTGCGGATGACATGAGCAGGCAGAGTATTCCGGCTGATCCGTCCGTTAAAAATTTCAGCTATACCGTAGTTGAGAATGAAGTGTATTACCGTGAAAATTCTGTCATGAAGCCTGTGGAAGTATCAGACACCGCAAAAGAACGTATCAAGGGAATGGTGGCAATCCGTAACTGTACGCAGGAGCTGATTGATATGCAGCTTGAGGAATATTCCGATGCGGCAATCAAGGGAAAACAGGCGGAATTAAACACATTATACGATTCCTTCTTGAAAAAATATGGTCTGATCAATTCGCAGACGAATAAGAGAGCCTTTAATCAGGACAGCAGTTATTGCCTGTTGTGTTCTTTGGAAAAACTTGATGATGAGGGCAATTTCAAGGGCAAAGCGGATATGTTCACGAAGCGTACCATTAAAAGGGCAGAGGTGGTCACAAGTGTGGATACTGCAAGTGAAGCATTGGCAGTATCTTTAGCAGAGAAAGCTAAAATCGACCTTGATTATATGGCAGAGCTGACTGAAAAGGACAAGGATACGCTGATTGAGGAGCTTCGTGGTGTTATTTTCCAGAACCCGCTTACCGATGTCTGGGAGACAGCAGACCAGTATCTAAGCGGTAATGTGCGTGAGAAACTTGCCATTGCAGCAACCTATGCGGAAAATCATCCGGAATATGCCCCAAATGTACAGGCTCTTACGCAGGTACAGCCGAGAGAGCTGGACGCATCGGAGATTGAGGTGCGTATCGGTGCCACATGGATTGATCCAAAGTATATCAATGATTTTATGCATGATATTTTCCAAACACCGGAACATTTATTCCGCAGGGATACGATTGGTGTGCAGTTTTCGGGTGTAACCGGAGAGTGGAATGTAAAGGGCAAAAATGCGGACTATGGCAATACGCTTGTCAACATGACATACGGTACAAGCCGGGTAAATGCCTATAAGATACTGGAAGATTCCCTGAACCTCAAAGATACGAGAGTATATGACACCATTGAGGAGGATGGAAAAGAAAAGAGAGTCCTCAATAAAAAGGAAACCATGATTGCAAGCCAGAAGCAGGAAGCAATAAGGGAGGCATTTAAGGACTGGGTATTCCGTGATCCGGAACGCAGGAAGACACTTGTGGCAAAATATAATGAGCTTTTCAATTCCACCAGACCAAGAGAATATGACGGTTCGCATCTGAAATTTCCAGGCATGACACCGGATATTGAATTAAAGCCGCATCAGAAAAATGCGGTTGCCCATGTGCTGTATGGAGATAATACCCTGCTTGCGCACTGCGTCGGTGCCGGAAAGACCTTTGAAATGACAGCAGCGGCAATGGAGAGCAAGCGTCTGGGACTATGCCATAAGTCATTATTCGTAGTGCCGAACCATTTGACGGAGCAGTGGGCAAGTGATTTTTACGGTTGTATCCCGGAGCAAATATCCTTGCGGCAACGAAAAAGGATTTTGAACCTGCCAACCGTAAAAAATTCTGTTCCCGTATTGCGACAGGTGATTATGATGCCGTTATCATCGGGCATAGTCAGTTTGAAAAAATCCCCTTATCACAGGAAAGACAGGCGGCTACAATCGAAAGACAGATTGATGAGATTGAGCTTGCCATTGAACAGGCGAAAAAAGATAATGGGGAGCGTTATACCATTAAGCAGATGGAAAAATCAAGGAAAGCATTGCAGGTGCGTCTTGACAAATTAAATGACCAGAGCCGGAAAGATAATGTCGTGACCTTTGAGCAGTTGGGGGTAGACAGGCTGTTTGTGGATGAGAGTCACAATTACAAGAACCTCTTTTTATACACGAAAATGAGGAATGTGGCAGGTATCGCACAGACAGAAGCACAGAAGTCATCTGATATGTTTGCCAAGTGCCAGTATCTTGATGAAATCACAGGTGGAAAGGGAGTGACCTTTGCAACTGGAACACCGATTTCCAACAGCATGACGGAGCTTTACACAAATATGCGGTATCTCCAGTATGGAACACTTCAGAAGCTGGGACTGGGACATTTCGATGCGTGGGCGGCTTCTTTCGGGGAAACACAGACCGCCATAGAGCTTGCGCCGGAAGGAACCGGATACCGTGCAAAGACAAGATTTGCGAAGTTTTTCAATCTGCCGGAGCTGATTGCACTTTTCAAGGAGAGTGCGGACATTCAGACACCGGATATGTTAAAACTTCCTGTGCCGGAAGCAGAGTATGAAAATGTGGTATTAAAGCCGAGTGAATTTCAGAAAGAATGGTGGCTTCTCTTGCGGAACGTGCTGAAGCAGTCCGGGACAGACAGGTGCAGCCTTACGAGGACAATATGCTAAAGATTACCAATGACGGAAGAAAGCTGGCACTTGACCAGAGGCTGCTCAACGATATGCTTCCGGATGAGGAAAATTCCAAAGCGGCGACCTGTGTGGAGAAAGCTATGAGATATGGGAGAACACCAAAGAGCAGAAGTCAGCACAGTTGATTTTCTGTGATTTATCGACACCGAAGGGCGATGGCACTTTCAATGTGTATAAGGATATAAAAAATAAGCTCATGGAAAAAGGAGTGCCGGAGAATGAGATAGCATTTATCCATGATGCCAATACAGAACTCAGAAAAGCGGAGCTGTTTGCAAAAGTAAGAAGCGGACAGGTTCGTTTTTTATTAGGTTCCACAGCAAAAATGGGAGCCGGTACGAATGTGCAGGACAGATTGATTGCACTGCATCATCTGGATGTGCCCTGGCGTCCTTCTGATGTAGGACGGATTTTGCGGACATTCAAAATAAAAAAAGAATGTGGAGGTAACAGACAATGGCAAAATCATTATTTGAGGAACTGGGCGGAAGATACGAAAGACAAGAGGATTATCTAATTCCATGTATGACTTTACCCGCCGAAGAAGAACAGCCGATAGGCATATGGGGACAGCGGCATTTAGATTATCTGAAGCAATACCGCAAAGTTACATACACCAATTTTCTCACAAGCGGCAGGCTCAACGCCTATCTTGCCGACATCGACAGACAGGCACAGGAACGCTTTGAACGGCTCATAGAGGGCATGAAACAGGCACAGGGCATAACGGAACAGCTAAAGGCAGAAAACGCCTTAGAATGGACAGGATACCTCAATAACATAAGGGCTTGTGCGAGGGAGATTGTGGAAAAGGAAATTATTTTTGCATAAACAGATGATTAGTGGCAGGGGAAATCCTGCCGCTTTTTCTGCTTTAGTTTTGTCAGCTTGACAAATAAAGGGTTAAGGAATATAATTAGATTCAGTATTATACAAGGAGTTAATAAATATGCGGCAAGGTATTCTTAAATAAACTGTCAATTTGATAGTGGGAACAAAAAGTAGC
>ENA-OQAN01001423-OQAN01001423.1-human-gut-metagenome-genome-assembly--contig:-NODE-1423-length-10403-cov-2.702705_pt1 | contig 10403 bp, 12 predicted proteins | sample MGYA00242735_ERZ504527 | MGnify/ENA primary metagenome ERZ504527 (study PRJEB26092, sample SAMD00036230) | human gut metagenome | host: Homo sapiens | study: EMG produced TPA metagenomics assembly of...
CGATCTTTCGTTGGCATGAAAATCACGCGACGCATATTTCGGCAGTTGCGGTCAACGCAATCGGCAGATCATCACCGGATGCATGATCTGAAATCGAAGACGCTTCCCCGCAGACCGTGGTCGCGCTGATCAAACAACTGACGACCGACTGTTCCGACGAGGCGGAGATGGCGGGCTGGCCGAAACCGTGCGCTGTGGGAATCTCGCTTGGCGGCATATTGTCGACGGTACCGTGGTGACGTTCGCACCGTTCATGCACTGGTCGCAGCCCGTGGAACTTTCCGTCATGGTTCGTGAGGCGACCGGATTGCCTACCGGAATTTACAACGATATCGATTCGTTGGTGGTTGACGCCTGCCTGTTTGGACCGGGCGTTGGATTGGATAGCTTCGCGGTGCTGACGTTCGCGCGGGCGTCGGCTATTCGTTGACGTTCAACGGCGAGCTGGTAAGCTGTCCGGATAAAAGTTACGGTTTGGTCGGGCATATTCTGGTCGATCCGGATGGGCCGCGTTGTGTTTCCGGACACAAGGGATGCGCGCAATGCCTGTCCGACAACTCGATCGCGGCGGAATATTCGCAAATCATCGGACATCCCGCATCATTCGACGATTTCGCACGTGACGCACGCGCGAACAAACCGCAAGCGACGAATCTGGTGAACCGCACCTGCTTCCGTCTCGGCACCCTGGTGGCGACCATCGCCAATCTTGCCATGCCAGACAAAATCATGATCGCCGGAGAATCGTCGTTCATCGCGAAATTCGGCATTGACGACTTGCGTAACGGCATCAACATGTATCGGCATAGCCAGGCCGCGCCAGTGGATTTTGAAATTCCCGACCACGATTGGGCTTTGTGGGCCAAGCGGCCGCATCACAGGCAATTCGGCAATATGTTGGCTGATTGATTGCGATTGATTGCGATTGATTGTCTTGCAATACAAAAAATCCTCCCTTTTGTTCAGGAGGATTTTTGTTATGCGATTACGGCTTATTCAGCGCTCTCGACGGGCGCAAGCACGGCCTTGAAAAGGACTGCTTGCCGAACCAGATACGGGAAGCCCAGTGGGCTTCCCCGTAGGTGAGGGGAGAGAGCGCGCTATTCAGCGCTCTCGACGGGCGCAAGCACGGCCTTGAAAAGGACTGCTTGCGCCGGGTGCAGTGCCGGCGGGCGGATGCCGTACGTGGCGAGCGCGCGTCCGGTCATCCTCACGCCTTCGGCCTTCCACCAGCCGAGCGGGCTCTGTCCGTTGGCGATCTTGCTGGCGAGGTCGAGGCTCACGTCAAGCGGCGACACCTCATACACCTTGTCAGGGTCGAGTCCGGGCAGGCGTACCGGCGCGGCCGGGTAGGTCTGGCGAGGTGGTGAGCTGGGTGAAACGGTAGATGGCGGCCGCTTGGTTAGGCATGACCACACCGTCCAAGCGCACTGCCGGATCGGCTGCGTCGGAATGCACGACTGTGTCGACGGCGAACCATTCGCGATGCTTCTTGAATTCGGCGACCCATTCGGCGAGCTTGTCGATATCTTCCTGCGGTTCCTTGAGCAGGTTCCATTCGATGCCCATGTGTCCGAAGAAGCCATGGCCATACGCAGTTCTGCGTGGTGGCGCGGTGCGTGGAGTGCGCCGGGGATGCGCCACATGTTCGCCGATCATTTCCGGCGGCACGAGCAACGAGGTGTAGCGCTGGATGTCGGCGCGTTCCACCGGGTCGACGCAGTCGGATCCCCAAATGCGGTCGGCCACTTCGAGGATGCCGAGGTCCACGCGGCCACCGCCGGAAGAGCAGCTTTCGATTTCAAGTCCTGGATGCGCGGCCTTCAGATCAGTGAAAATGCGATATACGGCGAGCGTCTGCTGGTGCACTGCCGGGCGTCCGGTGCGTGGGGAGACAGCTTCGGTGACGAGTTTGTTGTGATCCCACTTGATGTAGTCGATGCCGAGTTCGCCGACGAGCTTGTCCATTGCGCCGTAAATGTAGTCGTAGGCGTCCGGATTGGTCAGGTCCACAACCTGCTGGGTACGTCCTTGCATGGGCAGACGGCCTTCGGTGGGCTTCAACACCCAATCGGGATGCGCGCGGAACAGGTCGGAATCCGGGTTGACCATTTCCGGCTCGAACCACAGACCGAATTCGAGTCCCTTGCCGTGCACGTAATCGGCAAGCGCCTTGAGCGACTTGTCGCCGTCGGGCCACACGTCCTGCGAAATCTGCCAATCTCCGAGGCCGGAGGTGTCGTCGCGGCGGGAGCCGAACCAGCCATCGTCCACGACGAAGCGTTCCACACCACTTTCCACGGCCTTGTCGGCGAGTGCGGTGAGGGTGTCATAATCGTGGTTGAAGTAGACGGCTTCCCATGTGTTGAGAATGACCGGGCGCGGCTTGGGCGCGATGTTGTGTTCAGCAAGCCAGTCGCGGTGCACTCGGCGAATGTAGCTGTGGAAGCGGGCTGCGACTTCGTTGAGGCCTTCGCCGTAGGAGCCGATGAGCCATGGGGTGGTGTAGGACTCTCCATTGGCGAGGCTGATTTCGCCGCCGAACAGTACTTCGCCGCCGCCGATCACGCCGCTGGTGTATGGCAGGCGTTCCGCGGAGAGCACGCTGTTACCGCTCCATGCCACGTGTGCGGAGTAGACGTTGCCGTGCGTGAAGCCGAAGCTTTTTCGCCGACGCTGAGCAGCAGGGTGGCATCGAAGTCTGGGCGTCCGGCCATGGATGCTTTGGCGAAGCGGCCGAGGGTGAAGTCCTGGCGCTGCGGGGAGCGTTCGCGCAGATGGTGGCCGGTGGTGGTGAGGATTTCGTTGGCGTCGGCCGGCACGGTGAATGCGAGTTCGATCTTGCCGACTTCGAGCTGGCCTTCGCCGGTGTTCACGACTTCGGCGTTCTGGCGGATGAGGCCGGTTTCGTCGAGTTCGCAGGTCCAGATGAGTTTCACATGCTGTTCCTCGTCTTCGGCGGTGACGGTGACGGTTGGGGTCTGCTTGGGTTCGTCGGCCACGCTCCAGTTCGGGTATCCGTCTTTTTCGCCCATGACGTAGGTTTTGCCAGCCGCCACGGTTTCGGCGGTGATGTTGCTGACTGCGAACTTGCAGAACAGTTCCACGCCGTCGCGACGCACATCGAAACGGGTTGCGCGATCCAGGATTCGGATTGCGTGGCAGCACGCTCGGCCATGAGGTGTAGTCGAGTGCGCCAGAAACGCGCTGTGGCATTTGCGCGTCGAACATGTCGATCACGGTTGCCGGGGCTGCGAGCGGGCGACCCCAATGCACGAGTCGCGGCAGATCATTGCCGGGGAATACGAGCGCGAACGCCACGTTTGCGGCTGGCTGTTCGGCGTAGACCGCAGTGAGTTCGGTACCGTTGGTAGCGTTGCCATGGAAGGTCTGAATGAGCGTCATTGCAGCATCCTTTACATATTGCGATTGCCTTGTATTGTCACCTTCGATGGTATGACAAGCTTCATTTGTTGACGTCGCCGAGCGTGTTTCTTTCTGTCGGAAAGTATTTCTTGCGACCATAGAATCGCAAGAAATATTATTACGTAAACATTACCGTTGAAATCGCAATCATCTTTACCAAGATTTACTTGGCATTTCAATATTTCTTACGTTTTTGCGACTACAAAATCGCAATTATCGTTTTCCAGCGAAAAAATCAGTCATCAATCGTGCGCATTCCGATTCACGAACGCCGCCGATAACTTCCGGAACATGACCGACATGCGGTCGCGAGGAATGTCCCAAATCGAACCGCATGCACCCAACTTGGCATCCCACGCGCCGAACACGATTCGTCCGACATGCGTTTGCAGGCACGCGCCGGCGCACATCGGGCACGGCTCCAAGGTAACAATCAACGTGCAATCGGCAAGATTCCACGTACCAAGCGACCGAGCGGCCTGCGTCATGGCCTTGACCTCGGCGTGCGCCAACGGATCGGCGTGCGCCTCGCGCAGATTACGGCCACTGCCGATCACCGCTCCCCCAGCGTCAAGTACGACGGCACCGACCGGTACCTCGCCTTCCGCGGCGGCCTCGCGGGCCAATTCAATCGCCAGCTCCATGTCGTCACTCCACTGCATACCCGCCACTATACGGTTCCGCTCGCGTGAAGCGAAAGACGAAACACGCCCATAAATACCTCTTGGTAGGCTGGAAGAGATTGAAGAAAACGCGCAAAAAGGAGGCACGTTGGCGGCATTCGAGTTGATTGTATGTATTATCGCCGCCGTCGTACTATCTTCATTCCTCAGCCGTTTCATTCCCAAGGTTTCCACACCGCTCGTGCAGATCGCGTTGGGTGCGCTGGCGTCGCAATTGCCGTTTTTCCCGAACGTCACGCTCGATCCGGAACTGTTCATGGTGCTGTTCATCGCGCCGCTGCTGTATTTGGAAGCGCATGAAATCGATAAAAGCGAGCTGCTGAAATCCGTTAAATTGTCGCTTTCATTGGCAATTGGACTAGCGATCGCAACCATGGTGGCCGTTGGTTTCGCACTGCATGCCGTATGGCCCGCAATTCCCCTTGCCGCGGCACTGGCGCTCGGCGCCGCGCTTGGACCGACCGACGCGGTCGCCGTATCGTCGCTCGGCAAGGAAGCCGCGCTTACGCAACGTCAAACCAGCGTGCTTAAAGGCGAATCGCTATTCAACGACGCGTCCGGCATCGTCGGCTTCCAGTTCGCGATCGCGGCGGCCGTCAGTGGCGTGTTTACAGTGGGCGATTCGGCCGCACAGTTCGTGTTCTCATTCTTCGGCGGCGCCATTTTCGGCTTGGCAGTAGGCATGGTCGCCGACCTGTTATTTGAATCGTTGCGATCTTTCGGCTGGGAGACGACCACAAGCCGTATTTTGATGGAATTGTTCCTGCCGTTCATTCTGTATTTGGGTGCGGAAGCGGTGCATGTTTCCGGCATTCTTTCGGTGGTGACGGCCGGTTTGATCATCCGTTTCGATCGCACCGGCATCGGCCCGAATGTGGCTCGCACCAACATTGTTTCGTCAAGCGTATGGGGGGTATTCTCGTTCACGCTCAACGGCACGGTGTTCATTCTGCTTGGCATGTTGCTGCCGAATGCGATGAGCGCAAGCTGGGACGATCCGCAAGTCAGCAATTGGCTGCTACTGGTTGCGATTCTTACGGTTTCCGCAGTGGTAATCATCATGCGATTCCTGTGGATTTCATTGATGCTACGTCTCGCGCGAGATACCGTCACCGGCAAGCGACGCAAGATGACGGCGCAACGTTGGCGTTCGGCCGCGGTCATGACGTTCGGCGGGCCGAAAGGCACCATCACCCTGTCATTGATGTTCACGATCCCGTACACCATTACGGGAGGCGCGTGGTTCCCCATGCGTGACGAACTGATCTTCATCGCAGGTGGCGTGATCGTCGTAACCTTGCTGCTCGCCAACTTCCTGCTGCCGCTGCTGGCGCCGAATCGCAATAAAGACACTTCCGTGGAAATGACCGAAATCACCATCGAAGTGCTGCGACGGACCGTGGAGGAACTGACGGGACGAGTCACACCCGACAATCGTCGTGCGGTGCTGATGATCATCGACTCGTATACGAAACGTATCACACGACTGAAGCAGCGCATCGGAGAAATCGATCCGCAAGGGTATATGCAACTGCAGATCGACGCGCTCAACTGGGAGAAGGAATACGTCAAGGCGCGACTGGTGAAAGTCAAGGCGACGCCGAACGACGACAAGGCAGCGCACGATCTGGAAATCGAAGCATGCGAGCGCCTGCTCGACCAGATCATGAGCTCTCTGCGCCATATCGAAACGGAACATAATTCCGGACGCACCATCTGGCGAGTCAAAGGCCGCTTCAGGGCGTTGCAGAGGCGTTTGGGCACGGTGGTGAAGCGTGTGAACAGCCGCATTCGCCGCACTACCCCGCTGTTCAGCGACGACGAGCTGTTCGCGCACACCCGCGCGGTGCAGGTGGATGCCATCGAACATGTGATCGACCGCCTGTATGAGGAGATGGGCCGCGACACGTACAATACGGAACATTGCTCGGCACTGCTGTTGGATTACCGACGAGGCGAGGCTACGCTGAGGTCGCGCCCGAATGTGGGCACGAGCGCGGAGGCGCAGGCGCAGGCGGAAGAGGTGAAGCGCGAAAGCTACGGTATCGAGCTGGGTGTGATCCAAGACATGTACGAGGCGGGTGACATTACGCGCGCGCAATCCAAGCAGCTGCGACGCAACGTGTATGTGATGAGCGTGGACGCCGACGCGCAGATCTAGCATCCAACTGATCTGATGGGATCAGCAAGCTGGCGTAAGCCGGTGATCCGCAGTGAGTTTGTCTGCGGACGAACTGTGGAAACGTGGGGGACGAGACAACTGTAGGAACGGAACACGGCGTGGAAGGCGGCAAACTGGAGGCCATTCCACAATCTAAAACATGAGGGAATTGAAATTCTCAGATATTTCCCAGAAAACACCAGACATGTACTCAGCATCGTCTGTTTATATAGGAGATGTCAGCAAAAGAGCCGACCAGGAACCCACAGCAGTTCCCGACAATTGAACCCTTTCTTCTTCTCTCTCCTTTCTCTCCCCGGTGGTTTTCTCTCCACCGGGGTTTCTTTTTGCCCTCAACGGGTGGATTCCTCCAGCCAGTGGGAGAATCCGCCCGCTGGCAGCTCACTCAAAGCCCAGAAACCGCCACTCACTGGAACAATCACCCCGCTGGCAAGCCGCCCAACGTCCCAATCCTTCCAGTGACTGGGAGGATTGCCCGCTGGAACGGTATATTGGAGGCATGAGTGAAATACGCGAGCACGAGACCAGTGATTCCCACGACTCCAGCAACCCAAACACCCCGACCGGTCTGATCGGGCGCGAATCGCAGGTGGTTCCAGGGAGGTTCGGCGAGCCGCTGCAGGTCACGCACGTACAGTATTCGCGCGGGGACGGCAATGCGGCTCCACGACGCCCGCTGTTCCTCTGCCTGCACGGTTGGGGCTCCAATGAGCCGATTTGGCCGACATGATGCGTTACGTGGCTCCTTATAACGATTTCGCGTCGTTGCGCGCGCCGCTCATGCTGCAGGAGGCTGGTTCCGGTGAATTCGGGTTTCGGTCAGGGCGCGTATTCGTGGTTCCATGATTGCGTGCGTCCGGCGAAGACCTGGATCGAGACGCTTATGCTGCCGCTCAAGCCATTGACGATTGGGTTACGCGCAATGTTCCCGAAGATCGCGCTGTAGTGCCGATCGGTTTTTCGCAGGGCGGTTTGCTGGCGATTCATCTGCTGCGCGTCCATCCGGAACGGTACGCCGCGTCAATCTCGCTTTCCGGCTTCCTTGCGCCGGGAATCGTCGCCGGTAGCGCGCCGGCCGACAGTCATGTCGCGGAATTGAATATTCCTGTGTTCTACGGCTATGGCAAGAACGATACCGTGATTCCGATGCCGGAGCTTTTCGCAACCGCCGCTTGGCTGGACGAGCATACGTTCCTCACGTCGAAAAGCTACCGTGGACTCGATCATGCGTCAGTCTCAACGAATTCAGCGATTTGCGCGACTGGCTTGCCGCGCACGATATCGCGCCGGGAATCCTGTAAGAAATCCTGCGGAAGAATCCCGTAGAAAAATCCTGCAGAAAAATCCGATGCAACGGATTTTGCGTACCAAGCACACGGCAATCGTTATAACCCGATATAAGCCACGATATAGCGATACCGCGTTAGACTAGAGCCAGCTAATAATCATTTCGCAATTGCCGGCATTCGCACGCTCAACCATGCGAACGTTCGAATGTTGGCGAGCGCCATACCGGCACATTCGCGTGCCTGGCAATAAGGAGTTTCGATGCTGCTGTCCGATCGCGACATTCTCGCCGCGCAGGCCGAAGGTCATATTTCACTCGATCCATGGACCCCGGAAATGGTGCAGCCCGCTTCCATTGACGTGCGTTTGGACCGTTTCTTCCGTCTGTTCAACAACCATGCGTACACGTATGTCGATCCGGCTGAGAATCAGGGCGAGCTGACCGAGCAGTTCGAGGTGGCTCCGGGCGAACCGTGGATTCTGCATCCGGGTGAGTTCGCATTGGGTTCCACGTGGGAGTACGTGAAGCTTGATCCGACGATTGCCGCCCGCCTGGAAGGCAAGAGCTCACTGGGCCGCTTGGGTATTCTCACACATTCCACCGCAGGCTTCATCGACCTGGTTTCGAGGGTCATATCACGTTGGAATTGTCGAATGTGTCGACATTGCCGGTGAAGTTGTGGCCGGGCATGAAGATCGGCCAGATGTGCTTTTTCCAGCTCAGCTCCCCCGCCGAACATCCGTACGGTTCGCAAGGCACCGGCTCGCATTATCAGGGCCAGCGGGGTCCGACGCCGAGCCGTTCCTACGTGAACTTCTACAAAGCCGACATCACCGACTAATCATCAAATATTCTTGGATTATCGCAATATATTGTCGATATATGGCGATTGATATTCCCCCAAAAATACAAAAAGATTGGCTATCACATATCGCATGATAGCCAATCTTTTTTGCAATCTTCTATTGAGATTTCATGTTGCAATGTCAGCAATATCGAATGATATTAAAAGATACTGCAACAGCGATTGGCAACGCCTTTAGCGCTGGATCGCGATGTGTGAGATGCCAGGTTCCGCAGAATTCGCACCGATACACCCATAGTTCAGTGCCGCGTTCACGCCAGCTCTGGTCGGCGGCCTGCCGGGCCGTCGCTTTGTCGCGATACATGATTTTGTTCGATTCGACGCAGCGTTTGGGTACGAAATAATGCATGGTTCCCCAGTCTATTCCACCATCGGATAAGGGCAGGAAGCTCCCCTGGAATTCCTGGGATCCCCCAGCGTCCCGGGACTCCCAGTGACTGGAGCGATCCTCCCGCCCACGGGCCTCCCGGCGTCCCGAAACCTCCAGCCGATGGAGGAATCATCCGCCGGCAGGCCTCCCGGCGTCCGTTTCCCTCCACCGAATGGAGGAAACACCCGTGTGCGGGAATAAGAAAAGGGGTTCCCGGAGCGTCGCGCCCGGGGGATCCCCCGGAAACCAAAAGACAAAAAGGGGTTCCCGGAGCGTCACGCTCGACGGGAACCCCGACGTTGAATGCGGCGGCGTGCTACTCTCCCACACCCTCTCGAGTGCAGTACCATCGCCGCGACCAGGCCTTAGCTTCCGGGTTCGGAAAGGGACCGGGCGTCTCACCTGGGCCATGACCACCGCAAAACCAATATAACGGCCAACCCACCAAGGGATCGGCCGGCAGAACCGGAACCATGCCACGATTCCGATCGTGGCGGTCCGGGAACCGGACAACGGACGCGAACAACCAAACGCTTCACCGGTATCGTCATCGTGACCACAAGAAACAATGCTCCTTGCCATCCAACGAAAGAAACCACCACAGGACGAGACCCGACCCAACAAGCGGGTCGGAAAAAGTGTGCCGCGTTCGCCCGTTAGTACCGGTCGGCTCCACCCCTCGCGGGGCTTCCACCTCCGGCCTATCGAACACGTGTTCAACATGCGGGCTACAAACGCTCCGGGGAGCGTCAAGGAATCCTAATCTTGGAGCAGGCTTCCCGCTTAGATGCTTTCAGCGGTTATCCCTCCCGAACGTAGCCAACCGGCCATGCCGCTGGCGCGACAACCGGCATACCAGAGGTCCGTCCACCCAGGTCCTCTCGTACTATGGGCAGGCCTCCTCAGGATTCCAACGAGCGCAGAGGATAGAGACCAAACTGTCTCACGACGTTCTGAACCCAGCTCGCGTGCCGCTTTAATCGGCGAACAGCCGAACCCTTGGGACCTGCTCCAGCCCCAGGATGCGACGAGCCGACATCGAGGTGCCAAACCATCCCGTCGATATGGACTCTTGGGAATGATCAGCCTGTTATCCCCGGGGTACCTTTTATCCGTTGAGCGATGCCGCGCCCGTGCGCCGGCACCGGATCACTATCTCCGACTTTCGTCCCTGCCCGAACCGTCGTTCTCGCAGTCAAGCCCGCTTGTGCGATTACACTCGAAACCCGATTGCCAACCGGGCTGAGCGGACCTTTGAGCGCCTCCGTTACTCTTTGGGAGGCAACCGCCCCAGTTAAACTACCCGCCAGGCACTGTCCCTGAACAGGATGACTGTTCGAGGTTAGACGTCAAACGAGAACAGAGCGGTATTTCACCTTGCGGCTCCACACGGCTGGCGCCCATGCTTCGAAGCCTCCCGCCTATGCTACACAATCCGCGCCTAACGCCAATACCAAGGTCATAGTAAAGGTCCCGGGGTCTTTTCGTCCTTCTGCGCTTAACGAGCATCTTACTCGTACTGCAATTCGCCGAGCTCCTGGTCGAGACAGTGGGGAAGTCGTTACGCCATTCGTGCAGGTCGGAACTAC
>ENA-OQAN01001424-OQAN01001424.1-human-gut-metagenome-genome-assembly--contig:-NODE-1424-length-10400-cov-1.873747_pt1 | contig 10400 bp, 10 predicted proteins | sample MGYA00242735_ERZ504527 | MGnify/ENA primary metagenome ERZ504527 (study PRJEB26092, sample SAMD00036230) | human gut metagenome | host: Homo sapiens | study: EMG produced TPA metagenomics assembly of...
CCTTATCCTTGGCTTCACGAACCACATTATCCATATAGGCCTTGATACCAGGATACGTTCAAAGTAGGTGTCGATATACTCCTTGGCCTTCTTACGGCTAATGCCAAGGTTGTTAGAAAGACAAAATCAGAAATGCCATAAACAATCCCGAAGTTAACAGCCTTTGCATTACGACGGTCGTTAGGTGTGACATCCTCTGGCTTTTCAATGCCAAAGACACGCATGGCTGTAGAGGTATGGATATCTGCCCCCTCTTTAAAGGCTGCAATCAAATGCTCATCTCCCGAAATATGAGCCAGCACGCGCAACTCAATCTGTGAGTAATCCGAGCTTAAAAGCACTGCGTCCTCAGTCGATGGGACAAAGGCCTTACGGATGAGACGACCTTGCTCCAAGCGAACAGGAATATTTTGCAAGTTGGGATCCACTGATGACAAACGACCTGTCTGAGTTAAATCTTGCACATAACGGGTATGGATTTTACCATCCTCAAGGATATAATCCTGAAGCCCCAAGACATAGGTAGACTGAAGCTTAGTGATTTGGCGGTACTCCAAAATCTTAGCTACGATTGGAGCAATTGGTGCCAAACGTTCAAGGACATCCACAGCTGTTGAGTAACCTGTCTTGGTTTTCTTAGTGTATTCCAAAGGTAGCCCCATCTTTTCAAAAAGGATAACACCCAACTGTTTAGGCGAGTTAATATTGAACTCCTCGCCCGCCATTTCGTAGATTTCTTGGGTCAATTTATCAATGACTACTTGGTTTTCCACTGCCATCTCGTTAAGGGTTTGTCCCTTAACCTTAATACCAGCGATTTCCATCTTAGCTAACACATTTGCCAGTGGTAACTCCATGTCAAAGAGAAGCTCTGATTGACCGTGTTCAGCCAATTTTTCAAGCATAACCGGTTTAGCAACCTGAAGGACCTTGACTTTTTTAGCTAGGTGGCTGAGTAAGACATCTTTTTCAGGAACCGCACGCTTAGCCCCCTTGCCATAGACCACTTCATCTGTTTCTAACGGTAGGTCCGTATAGAGACGGGCAATGGTTGACAATTCATTGTCTTCAACGGTTGAGAGCAGATACTTGGCCAGACGTGCATCAAAATTAGCCGTAGGCAAGTCAATCCCTAAATGGCTCAAGAGGACCTTACTACGCTTGAAATCGTAGATATTAACAGCTTTTGAAAGAGCTGCCTGGAATGCCTCTGATTTGAGTAGGTCAGTATCTGTAGACGCATAAATCTGCTTGTCATTCCCCCAAGCAAAACCGATGATAGGTTCTGTGTGATAATTGTCACCGAGGATTTCAAAATAGAAAAAATCATCAGAGCTAAAGTGAGCTTCTGTCACTTGACTAGGCTCTGCATAGGCCACATCAAAATCTTGTGGCATAGCCTCTCCACCTAGGCATTTTTAAACTGAACAAAGCCCATCTCGTCATAAAAGGCTGCCAATTTTTCAAGGTCAGGTCCCGTAAAGGCTGTATCATCTAGGCCAATTTCAATAGGAGACTGGGTATCAATGGTCGCCAGTGTTTTAGAAAGGAAGGCTTGTTCCTTATCATTGATGAGATTTTCCTTCATTTTGGACTTCTTCATCTCATCAATATGCTCATAGATACCTTCAAGGGAACCGTGTTCCAAGAGGAGCTTGAGACCAGTCTTTTCACCAATCTTAGTAACTCCTGGAATATTATCGGACTTATCACCCATGAGGGCCTTGAGGTCGATGAATTGCGCAGGGGTAATACCCATTTTCTCCATGAGGTAGTCAGGTGTGAAGGCCTCAAACTCAGCCACACCTTTCTTCGAAATCTCAACGACTGTGTTTTCGTCAGTCAGCTGAATCAAGTCTTTATCCCCAGAGACAACAGTAATTTGATAGTCCTCACTGGTATTTTCAGCCATCTTAGCCAAGGTACCGATAATGTCGTCTGCCTCGTACTGAGCCAGATCATAATAGGCGATACCACGTGCAGCCAACATCTCACGGATATAAGGGAACTGCTCACGGAATTCCTCTGGAGTCTTGGCACGACCAGCCTTATAGTCCGCAAACATCTCTGTACGGAAAGTTGTCTTACCCGCATCAAAGGCTACCAAGACATGAGTCGGTTGGATACGCTCAAGCAGGTTGTCCAACATGAGGTGGAAGCCATAAATGGCATTGGTATGAAGGCCACTATTGTTACGAAAACGGTCAATTTGATTATAAAGTGCGAAAAAGGCACGAAAGGCAACGGATGAACCGTCAATTAGGAGTAATTTTTTCTGATTAGTCATAGGTTTATTATAGCATAGATGAGAGCATTGGTTTTAATTGCAAATCTCTTATTTTAGGGAGACTCTTTTGTAAAAATAGCTAGTCAACATCTGATGACAAAAGTCCGCCCATAAAACGACCTCAGGCATTTCCCACCTCCACGCCCCATAGGCAAATGTGCTATAATAGAAGCTATGAACACAAAGATTTTAGACCAATTAGAATTTAACAAGGTCAAGGACCAGTTCACAGAATACCTGCAGACTGAACAGGCTCAGGCGGAGTTACGTGACTTGGTGCCTATGACCAATCCAGAAAGAATTCAAAATCAATTTACAGAAATTCAAGAAATGGCAGAGATTTTCGTAGAACACCATCTTTGCCATTGGTAGCTTGCGAGATATTTCTGAACCCTTGCGTCGCTTGGAACTGGATGCTGACCTCAACATCCAGGAGCTCATTGCTATCAAGAAGGTGCTGCAAGCTTCAGCTGACCTTGGTCGCTTCTACGCTGACCTTGAAAATGTTGAGCTCGTCGCTCTTAAACGTCTTTTCGAAAAGATTGAGGCCTTCCCAAGTCTACAAGGCAGCCTTCAAAGTATCAATGACGGTGGTTTCATTGAGCATTTTGCTAGCCTGAGTTGCAGAATATCCGTCGTCAACTCAAATCTTGCGATGATGCCATTCGCCAGACCTTGCAAGACATTCTCAAGAAATCTGGTCACATGTTGGCTGAGAGTTTGATTGCTAGCCGTAATGGTCGTTCAGTGCTTCCTGTCAAAAATACCTACCGTAACCGTATTGCTGGGGTTGTGCATGACATCTCAAGCTCTGGAAACACAGTGTATATCGAGCCACGCGCCGTTATCCAGCTTAACGAAGAAATTACACAATTACGTGCAGACGAACGTCATGAGATGGCTCGTATCCTGCATGAATTGTCTGATCAACTCCGTCCACAAGCTGCTGCTATCGCTAACAACGCTTGGATTTTGGGTCACATGGACTTTATTCGAGGAAAATACCTCTATCTCCAGGATAAAAAGGCAGTTATTCCAAAGATTAGTGACAACCAAACACTCCAACTCCTTAACGTTCGTCACCCGCTTTTGGTCAATCCAGTAGCCAACGATTTACGCTTTGATGAGGACCTCACAGCCATTGTCATTACAGGTCCCAATACCGGTGGTAAAACGGTCATGCTTAAAACTCTTGGATTAGCACAACTGATGGCTCAATCTGGTCTTCCAATTTTGGCTGATAAGGGCAGTCGTGTAGCCATTTTCCAAGAGATTTTTGCGGACATCGGGGATGAACAGTCTATCGAACAGAGTTTGTCAACATTCTCTAGTCACATGACTCACATTGTCGAGATTCTGGATGCTGCCGACAGCAACAGTCTTGTCTTGGTCGATGAGCTCGGGGCTGGTACTGACCCTCAGGAAGGGCTAGTCTAGCCATGGCAATCCTAGAGCACCTCCGTTTAAGTCAGATTAAGACCATGGCTACTACTCACTATCCTGAGCTTAAGGCCTATGGGATTGAGACGCAACATGTGGAAAATGCCAGCATGGAGTTTGACACAGCGACTTTAAGTCCTACCTATCGTTTTATGCAGGGGGTTCCTGGTCGCTCTAACGCTTTTGAGATTGCTCGCCGCCTCGGTTTGAATGAGATTATTGTCAAAGAAGCAGAAAACCTCACAGATACTGATAGTGATGTCAACCATATCATCGAGCAACTTGAAGCCCAAACTGTGGAAACACAAAAACGTCTGGAGCACATCAAGGACGTTGAGCAAGAAAACCTTAAATTCAACCGTGCGGTCAAGAAACTCTATAATGAATTCTCCCATGAGTACGACAAGGAACTCGAAAAGGCTCAGAAAGAAATTCAAGAGATGGTGGATACAGCTTTGGCTGAGAGCGATAGTATTCTCAAAAATCTCCACGATAAGAGTCAACTCAAACCTCATGAAGTTATCGACGCCAAAGGAAAACTCAAGAAACTTGCCCCTCAAAGTGGACCTCTCTAAGAATAAAAGTCCTTCGTAAGGCCAAGAAAGAAAAGGCTGCGCGTGCCCCTCGTATCGGAGATGATATCATTGTTACCGCCTATGGTCAACGTGGTACCCTTACCAGTCAAGCCAAAATGGTAACTGGGAAGCCCAGGTAGGTCTCATCAAGATGACACTCAAGGCGGATGAATTCACTCTTGTTCGTGCCCAAGCGGAAGCCCAACAACCTAAGAAGAAACAGATTAACGTGGTTAAAAAAGCCAAAAAGTCATCTGGCGGTCCTCGTGCCCGTCTAGACCTTCGTGGGAAACGTTACGAAGAAGCCATGCAAGAGCTTGATGCCTTTATTGACCAAGCCCTACTTAATAACATGAGTCAGGTGGACATCATCCACGGTATTGGTACAGGTGTCATCCGTGATGCTGTTACCAAATATCTCCGCCGTCATCGCCATGTTAAAAGTTTTGAATATGCCCCACAAAGTGCCGGTGGTTCCGGATGTACCATTGCAACCTTAGGGTAAAAATAGTTAAGAAAGACTGAGACCTTGTGTCCGGTCTTTTTCATATCTTACCAAAACAATGAACAAAAAAAAGTCTTCCTCAATCAAGGAAGACTTCTATTTTCTATATCACACTTGTCCACAAATGCTGTATAATCTGACTAACTGGAAAATAGCCATTAATCAAGATACGTAAAACCCAGCTCGATGACAAGAGCGTTTGAATGTTGTTCATAGGAACAGTCGCAAGAATATTCCCCAACATAGTCAAAGGCACAAGACTCACTAAGGTGGCCAAGACACCACCTACACTGGTAACGTCTCTGATCAAGTCGCTCAATTCTCACAAAATGGAAGAAAATACCAAGAAAGCGTAAGCCATAATAGGCTATACAGTAGATAGCAAAATAAGCAACACCCGCATAATAGACACGGTCAAGTGAAAATATGTTCTGATCTTTAAAGAAAGCTATACTAGCATCCTTGGTTGGATTGGTATAAGGTACCCAAAGATTGATAGCCTCTCCTAGCGACCGGTAGAAATAGGCCGCCACACACATGGCGATAATGACTGAAACCACGTAATAAGCTTGCATAAAGAGGCCTCGACGGTAGCCAATGTAGAAATTCCAAGCCATAATGGCTAAGACAAGGAGTCCAATCATGCGTCATCCTCATCGTCATTTGTAGCTGTCGCCTTAACCTTGAGCTGCTCAAGTTGCTTAGCTCTCAACGTTTCCAACTCTTTTTCCATATCTTCAACTTGAATTTCGCGTTCCAACTGAGTCGACAAAGAATTGATAGCCATTAGGATAGCGATTGTTTCATTGTCAGCATTTTTCATCTGCTCTTTGATAATTTTATATTTCTCGTGGGCAACACGCTCCACCTCTTCCATGAATAGGTTGTCCTTATCAGTTGTTAGCGTGAGGTTCTTCTCTCCAAAATGAAATTTGTAACGGTTCTTATTTGCCATTTGCTTGTTAGCTGCCAATCAATGGTGGTCGCGGATTCGCCACCGCAGCTTCTCCTTATTTTATTGCTTTTATATCGCCATTTTTTAGCAAGATTCAGACACTTACTCTGAGGCGTGTTCGATACTTAAATGCCAACCCATTTTCTCTAATTGTGGAAAAAAGAGCATGGTTAGGCATTCTCTTTCTAATCATTATATCCTAAATTTTAACTTTCGTAAATTTTAGACTTTGCACTTCTCTAGAAAAATAATTTTCAGGGATTTCGAGTCTGTAAAATATCTACCAATTCTCCTTTTTTGTGCTAAAATAGATTTCATGGGCACAATCGTATTAAAAATGACAGCAGAGCAGATTTCGACACTCCAAAAGGACCTGGCAAACTATGCAACTGCGACTAAAAATCCTTATGCAAGTTTTTCAGCCAAGGTCGATGGAATAAGTGTCATCGCCTATACTTCAGGAAAGGTAACTTTCCAAGGAGCTAAGCCAGAAGTCTTGGCTAGCCGTTTTGGATACCAAGCTGAACCTAAGCATTCACCTGATGGGCAAAACCTAGCCCTACTTGGATCAGACGAAGTCGGAAATGGCTCCTATTTTGGTGGTCTAGCTGTTGTAGCTAGTCTAGTTACCCCGGCTGACCATGCCTTTTTGAAATCTCTTGGGGTCGATGATTCTAAAAATCTTAATGATATCAAGATTCGTCAGATTGCACCTATATTGGAGGAGAAAATTCCTCACAAGGCACTTCTTCTTTCGCCTAGAAAGTACAATGAAGTGGTTGGAGACGGTAAGAGTCATAATGCTGTGTCCGTTAAAGTAGCTCTCCACAATCAGGCTATCTTTCTATTGTTACAATCAGGTGCTAAACCAGATAAGATTGTCATTGATGCCTTCACCAGTGAGAAAAATTATCAAAAATACCTCAGGAATGAACGCAATCGCTTTGACTTTCCTATTACTTTAGAAGAAAAGGCTGAGGGGAAATACTTAGCTGTCGCAGTGAGCTCTATCATCGCTCGCAATCTCTTCCTGGAAAATCTTGACAAACTCAGCCAAGAGGTTGGCTATACCCTTCCTTCAGGTGCTGGTGCTAAATCTGACCAGGTCGCAACTAAGCTTCTTCAAGCCTACGGAGATCAGGCTCTCCAAGCTACTGCTAAATATCATTTCGCCAATACCAAAAAAGCCTACCAACGCTTAAAATAACCCTGAAAGGCCTTAACTATGAAAAACAAATGGACCCAATACTTCCTCATTTTACTTCGTGAATGGGGACTCTTTATCCTCTTTATCACATTTTTCCTTTTGACTCGCCTCTTCCTTTGGCTCCCTGTCCAGGTTGACGGCCACTCAATGGATCCTACTCTAGCCAATAATCAACGTGTTATCGTTTTGAAACACACATCCATTGAACGCTTCGATATTGTCGTTGCTAAGGAAGTCGAAGACGGTAAGACGAAACAAATCGTCAAACGTATCATCGGTATGCCAGGTGATACCATTACCTATCAAAATGATAAACTTACTGTCAACGGTAAAGAAGTCAAGGAAGAATACCTCAAAGAATTCCAAGCTGCCTTTGCCAAGGATAAGCTACAAAAAGAATATGCTTACAACGATGACAAGAGCAAGAGTGGATACTTCCAACAACTAGCTAAGGATGCCAAGCTTTACAACCAATGCTGATGGTAACACGACCTTCTCTGTCACTGTTCCTGAAGGCAAATATTTCCTACTTGGAGACAACCGTATTGTTTCAAAAGATAGTCGAGTAGTTGGTTACTTTGACAAGAGTGCTCTTGTAGGGGAAGTTAAATTCCGCTTCTGGCCACTTAATAAAATTGGTACTGTTGAGGACAACTAAAAACACTGAATAAGATAAGGTTGGGGAAACCCAGCCTTATTATGTATCTAGGAAAAACACATGCAAGAATTTTATTTTTCAGGAACTATCGAACGCGTCATTTTTGAAAACGCTAGTAATTTTTTTCGTATCCTACTCTTAGAAATTGACGAAACAGACAGTGATTTTGAGGACTATGAAATCATTGTCACAGGAACCATGGGAGATGTCATGGAAGGTGAAGATTATACCTTCTGGGGTCAGCTAACCAATCATCCCAAATATGGTGAACAACTCCAAATGACACGCTACGAACGGTCAAAACCTTCTGCCAGCGGTCTTATCAAGTATTTCGCTAGCGACAATTTTAAGGGGATTGGTAAGAAAACAGCTGAGCGTATTGTCGAGATCTATGGCGAAGACCCAATTGACAAGATTCTCGAGGATCCTAGCAAGTTAGAACAGATTCCTAACCTTTCAAAGGTAAACCGAGAAGCCTTCGTTGCAAAGTTAAAAATTAACTATGGAACCGAGCAAATCTTGTCCAAACTTTCCAGCTATGGACTCACACCAAAAGCTGCCTCACAAATTTTCAACCAATATAAGGAAGAATCGCTCAATCTTATCGAAGAACACCCTTATCTCTTGGTAGAGGAAGTTCAAGGAATCGGATTTAAAATAGCTGACCAACTAGCCGAACGCCTAGGGATTGCTAGTGATGCTCCTGAGCGTTTACGAGCTGCCTTGATTCATTGTCTGCTAGAAGCCAGTATGGAAGAAGGCGACACCTATATCGAAGCCAAAGCCTTGCTTGAACGAACTATCATCCTTTTGGAAAGTGCTCGTCAGATTGAACTTGACCCCGCCTTAGTCGCGAAGGAATTAACCAATCTCATCCAAGAGGATAAAGTGCAAAATATAGAAACTAAAATCTTTGATAATACCCTTTATTTTGCGGAACAGGGCATCTATACCCACCTAACTCGTATCATGAAAGACCAACCTGACATCAGTGCAGAGGACAAAATCCAAGCAAGTCTTGAAGAGGTGGAAGAGGAACTTGGTATTACTTATGATAAGGTTCAAAAAGATGCCATTATCAACGCCCTACAAAGCAAGGTCTTCATCCTGACAGGTGGTCCCGGGACAGGTAAAACCACCGTTATTAACGGAATCATTAAAACTTATACCGACCTTCATGGTCTAGATCTCAAAAAGTCTGATTTGCCTATTATTTTAGCGGCACCAACAGGACGGGCTGCTCGTCGGATGAACGAACTCACCCAACTCCCTAGCGCCACTATCCATAGACATTTGGGCCTCAATAGCGAGGACGATTTCAAGACCTTAGAGGACTATCTCGATTGCGACTTGATTATCATCGATGAGTTTTCTATGGTTGATACTTGGTTGGCTAATCAACTTTTTGAAAGTATCTCTGATTCAACCCAAGTCATCATTGTGGGTGACCAAGACCAACTGCCTTCCGTAGGCCCTGGCCAGGTCTTGGCTGACCTTTTGCAGATTGATGACTTGCCTAAGGTTTCTCTGACCAAAATTTTCAGACAATCCGAGGACTCCACCATCGTTACCTTAGCTAGCCAGATGCGCCAAGGTCAACTACCTGCTGATTTCACAGAGAAAAAGGCTGACCGCTCTTACTTTGAGGCCAATGCCAACCATATTCCACAGATGGTTCCTAAAATTGTCTCTGCCGCTATAAAGAGCGGGATTGCTGCTCAGGATGTGCAGATTCTAGCTCCCATGTATCGAGGACAGGCTGGTATTAACAATCTCAATACCATTATGCAGGACCTACTTAATCCTCAAGAAAAGGCCAATCAGTTTGCCTTTAATGATATTTTCTTCCGTAAGAACGACAAAATTCTCCATCTGGTCAACGATACCGAACTCAATGTCTTCAATGGCGATATCGGAATCATTACTGATCTCATCCCTGATAAATATACTGAAAGCAAGCAGGACGAAATTTACATGTCCTTTGATGGCAATGAGGTTATCTATCCTCGTAACGAATGGAATAAGATTACTCTGGCCTATGCCATGTCAATCCACAAATCTCAAGGGAGTGAGTTCCCAGTCGTTATCCTTCCCATCACACGACAAAGTGGACGTATGCTACAACGCAACCTCATCTACACCGCTATCACACGCGCCAAGAGTAAACTAGTCATGTTAGGGGAAATCGCAGCCTTTGATTATGCCGTTCGCAACGAGGGAGCTAAACGAAATACTTATCTCATCCAACGTTTTGAACAAACTTATACACAAGCTGTTGATAAGTCTGTCGAAAAGATTGTTAAAAACGAGGCAACAGGCTGCCTCCAATCAAACAAAAACGAAAAACAACGACCCCTCAGAAACCCTTGAAAACAAAGACTTTTCGGAAAATATCAATCCATCCCCAGATCTTGTTAACACTTATTCACAACCTGTGGATAAGTCTGTTAACAAACCTGTGCAAACAGAAGAAAACTATCGTTTAACTGAAGAAAATTGGGCAACTATAGATCCAATGATTGGGCTCAGTGAAGACGATATTGCTGCCTTTTTTAACAATAACTAAAAAAGACTTGGAAAGCGACTCACTAAGAGCAACTCCAAGTCTTTTCATTTGCTAAAATACGAAACGAATCAGGCCATAGATATTATACCGACGATTACTGCATAGAGCAGATTTTTGCTCTTAAAGCTACAATTACCGTTGGCACAGTAGCCAGGATTTCCATCCACTTAAACTGTGGCAAGTGACCAATCTTCTCAGTCGTGAGAC